>OJBM01000147.1_pt1 | contig 32020 bp, 29 predicted proteins | sample 1591061 | NCBI WGS metagenome assembly OJBM01 (sample SAMN05416872, study PRJEB24817) | seawater metagenome | isolation source: Sea water | place: Canada:Atlantic | collected 2013-11
ATCATAACGGCGCCACCCACAGCATCACCATAAAAGTGGACGATGGCACCGACAATAATTCAGATTCATTTAACTTAAATGTGTCCGCCGCCAATGACGCCCCCACTTGGAGTGCAATCCCTGATCAAAACCTTGATGACGGCGATAATGTGGTCATTAATTTGAACACCTATGCCTCCGACATTGATGGGGATTCGCTGGATTACACAGCCACCAGTTGCGGCGCTAATTTAACCTGTAGCATCACCACTAATTCCCTTACAGTGACTGCCAGCGGTGGCGCAGGCAACACAGTGTCTGTGACCATTGAAGCCGATGACAATAACGGCGGCACTAGCAGCGATACCTTTGATGTGACCATTACCACACCCGCCAATAATGCTCCCACCATTACCGCCGAGGATCAAACCACCAGTGAAGATACAGCACTGGTGGTGGACATAAGTGCTTGGGGCAGCGATGCAGAAAATGACTCTTTAAGCTACTCATTAACCAGTTGCGCTGAAAACATCACCTGTGCCTTATCAGGTACCAGTCTTACCCTTACCCCTGATGCCAATCATCATGGCAGTAACCAAAGCATTACTATTGAAGTTTCTGATCCAGATAGCGCCAGCGCCAGCGACACATTTAATTTAAATGTGGTATCCGTTAATGATGCCCCTACTTTCAGTGATATGGATGACATCAACTTGATTGAAGGTGAAAGTGTCAGCCTTGATTTACTGGATTTCGCCAGTGATATAGACGGTGACGCGCTTAGTTTTAGTTTACTCAGTTGCCCTAGCGCTCTGGTATGCAGCCTTACAAACAGCAGCTTAAGTTTACAGGCCAACAGCGGCGCGGCTAGTTCGGTACAAGTTTCCGTTCAGGCATTGGATGCCAATGGCGCAAGCGTATCTAAGGCAATAAACGTCAATATCAGTGCATTTTCTGCCAGTACTTATATTGAGGTATCGGGCACCCGCTACGACCATAATGACACGTTTAGCATTCCAGTAAGCGACATTAATATCAGCGTCCTAGGAGGCAGTGGTGATTATGAATATCAATTAAATTACCTTAGTGGTGATGTTAATAATTTGATAGAAAGTGATGCAACTGAATTAACCATACAGATGCCTGAAGCAGGGGCGTTTGCCGGCCAATACACCCTAAGCATTACTGACACAAGCAATTCCGAAACCATTGTAGTCACTCTTATTCGCCCTATTCGGGTGGTGTGGAGCGCAAGCGATTTATTAAGTGGCGACAATAGCCAAGATATTATAATTGAAGGGGGCGAAGTGGGCAGCCAGTACAGCCTTGCCCAGCTGCAAGATACGCTTCTGACATTCAAAGATGCAGAAAATGTCATTCAAACTCAATTTACCGCCAGTGACGATCAAGATAGTTTCAATGGTGCCACTGTGACAGTAAATGTGGGCACCGTGACGACACTCACTGACCTTGACGTCACCATATCCACATTAAATAACCTCTATGAAGATGAAATAACTGAACTTCAAATATACCCAGCCATTGAGCATCAAATTCACGTAGTGGATATTAATGCAGCTCCAATTCCCCAAGCCAATGCCGAATTAACTGCAACAGCCCTTTTAAGTCAATTGAACTTACCACTGCAATATTCAGCCGATGAAAATGGTGAAATGACCATTCGCTTGCCAGATACTCAAGCCGTTAATCAGCTTACGATTCAAAGCAATCAATTTAACCCAGCTACCTTGATGCTGGATGAAAGCCTCACTGAGCACCAAGTGATACTCTCGGCTTTAAATCAGTTTATTACCTTAACCGGTTCCATTAGCGCTTTGGGGACGCAAAATTTTATCAGTCACCCTCCACAGGTGCGCCTAGATTTTGAAGATGGCAGCATCGACTCGGTGACCGTCAGCGTTAGCAATTCCTCCCAGGCCTCCTTTAGCCATGATGTGGATATTAATAATCGCTCGCTCACTAATATGCGTGTCATACAGGCTGATTCTCTGAATATTGAGCTGGATATCAGCTCAGTCACCCAGAATCAAACTTACAATATATTGCTTGAACGCAGCATCGCTGTGGTCGTATCCACCCCCAGCAGCGGATCGGGACCTTTCAATTTACTCATTTTATTGGGATTAACGTTCGCGCTCATATCACGAAAACGCAGTTGGCAAGCATAATGTACAATATTGCACTATTTAAATGTCGCTATTGAGCCATCAAAGCCCATCCTTTAGTATGTAATCACTAAAAATAATAATATGGATAGACAGATTGCTTTTATTATCCGGTTTTTCCCTAGGCATCGTGGCGACGCTTATCCTTATTGTTGCCCGAGATTTTGGTCGCCTAGATGTGGCTCGCGCATTCATCGCTTTTTTATTGGCAGGAGCCTGTTTTTTAGTTCAGCCACATATCCCTGATTCTTGGCGCCCTTTAGCCGATAGTCTATCCACCATGGTGCCTGCCTTATTTTGGCTATTGTGCCAACTGGCGTTTTCTTATCGCCCTAAAATATTGTCATTTTTTGGAGCCTTAGCGCTTTATACTTTTCTAGCCCCTGGGCTTTCACGATTGCTAGGCCTAGAGCGGGACATCAGTTCTAACTGGGAGTTAGTGGGCTGGATCATTCCCACCTATTGTGAGTACATCATCATTTCGTTAGGCATATGGACGGTGATAGCCAATTGGGAAGATGACCTAGTGGAGTCCAGTCGACGCTTGCGCGGTGGGGTTCTCATTATCACCGGTGTCTGTGTCATTTTAGTAGTAGTGCCACTCAATACCGGCATCGTTGGCAGGTGGCTGCCTTATACATCCGCTTCCATCATTAGTTTACTGGCCAGTTATTTTCTATTAACCGGTCGCTCAGGGGTTTTGTTTGGCATTCCAGCGGTTGAAGAGAAGGTCGTTGAGCCTACCTATATCGCCGAGACAAAAGACACCGAAAGTATCCAACAGGTAGACACCCAAGCTTTAGCCGAAATCATGGATAAAGGTTTTTATCGTACCGAACACCTTACCTTAAAGTTATTGGCCAGTGAGTTAAATCTACCAGAGTACAAAACCCGTGCCCTTATTAACCAGACATTAGGTTATCGCAATTTTAATGATTACATTAATCAATTGAGAATTCAGGAAGCTGCGCTGCGACTATTAAAAGAACCCGAGACTCCAATTCTTAATATTTCTTTAGATGTGGGATACCGAACCCTAAGCTCTTTTAACCGAGCCTTTAAAGACATTCAAACCATGACCCCTTCTGAATACCGATTACAAAACGAGCAGCCAGCTGAAATTATATCGACTCACCGTTAATCCAATACTCACTCAGCTGATCATTTATATGAATCTGGCTCACGTTAATAGTGGGCCATCTTAGCGCTTGAAAGCTTTATCCTGTGTTTATGATAAGACAAAATTAGCCAGTCACGGCCTATTTCTTTCCACAAACCTGCTTTTCTTTAAAGGCGGCCCCAGCCACCTGTTGTTCATATTTTTTGTCTTTTCAATGATGTTTACCGCTAAAAATAACTAATAACGCCTGTTTTGACCCACTTTTACTAGGTTTTCACTATTTGCACAGCGAATTGTCAATTTTGCGAAGCGAATCAACTCGAGCAATTGGGTAAACAACCGTACATTTACCACATCGAAATGAGCCTAGCGGCCAAAATAAAAATAACTAAACTCCAACAGCCAAAATGGGACTGACTATGCAAATTGCTCATATTAACCAGCACTTGAATACACAGACTCAACCCAAACATTTTTATTTGGTTTGTGAGATCAATCAAATATTAACCACTTCAATTGGTGATCACCCAAACTTTGACATGGTAGCCAGCGCCTTCCAAATGAGTGGCCGAACTTTGCGTCGCCAACTGGCAGAGGCCGGCACCAGTTACCAAAAACTAGTGGATGAATTTCGCAGTCAATACGCCGAGCGCTGCTTAAAAGAAACCAATATGAGTACCGACGACATTGCCGAATCCCTAGGGTTTAGTGATGTGGCCAACTTCCGCCATGCCTTTAAAAGGTGGGTGGGCGTGTCGCCTGCGGCATACCGAACACAACGTCTAGCATCCTAGTAAAACATCTCCACTCTGATCTATTTGCTCTTCTATAACGCAAAAAAGACAGCCTAGGCTGCCTTTTTTGCGCTTTTTATTCTAGCTACAAAATAGCTAAAACAAACGACTTATAATACGTTTAGAAGTTCAACTTCAAACACAAGTGCACTGTGTGGAGGAATAGCGCCTTGGCTACCCGCAGCACCGTAAGCTAGGTCGCTAGGGATGAATAAACGCCATTTAGAGCCTTCACTCATAAGTTGTAGAGCTTGAGTCCAGCCCGCGATTACGCCGCCTACTGGGAATTCAGCTGGCTGACCACGTTCAACAGAACTATCAAATACTTTACCGTCAATGAACGTACCATGATAATGAACGCGAACAGTTGATTCTGGGCTTGGTTTAGCACCTTCACCTTCAACCAAAACTTCATACTGTAGACCGTTTTCTAGGGTCACAATACCTTCATTCTTAGCATTCGCTGCTAGGAAATCTTCACCAATTTTTTTGCCAGCAGCCGCTTGCTCTTCTTGCTGAGCTTGCATGATCTTTTGAATCACTTCATAAGCTTCTTTGATCTGATCTTCAGATACAGGCATTTCAGCGTCAGCCATAGAGTCTTGAAGACCCTTAGTTACATTGTTTAGATTGAAATCAGGAAACTGGTTCGTTTTAAGTTGATCGCCTACTTGACGGCCAATTAAGTAACTTACGATTTCAGCAGGTGTTTCTAAGCTCATATTCTCTCAACTTTTAGTGGGGTTTAAACTCGGCGCGCACTTTAGCATACTTGCCATGAAATTTCAGCACCCTACACAGCTCTTCACTAACCGATCAGCAGTTTAAAACCCACTACGATGGTCACCACTTCATAGGCCCGCTTAATCCACTTGGAGCCCATGCTTATGGCCATATGCGCCCCTAAAAAGCCCCCCAAGAGAGAGCCCATTATTAAGGTAGGCAGCCAAGCCCAATGAATGTGCGCAATGATGCCCATGGTAATGGCGCCACTGGCATTCCAGAACAAACCCACGGCAATCAAGGTATGAGCCACAGCTTGTTTGTAATTCAGGCCAAACCACTTCACCAGCCACATGGTGGCAAACAAACCAGTGCCAGCAGACAGCGCCCCATTGGCAAACCCCACCACACTTAAACCAAGTCCTCCTAGTATTAGGCCCATGCCATGGCGGTTTTTGGGCGTATTATCCATGCCCAAAGCTGGTTTAAAAATTGAATAAAACCCTAAGCCAAGGGTTAACACACCTAGGCTCATTTGGGCTGCCTTATCGTTTATTCCAACAATAAATATGGCCCCCAACACCACCCCAGGAATACCGGTTAGCAACATGAAGAGATTGAGTCGCCAACTGGTGTGCCCTTCTTTAAGAATGCGTATGGTGGCCCCGATTCCCAAGGCTACCGTGGCAATTTTATGGGTGGCTAAAGCCAACGAAAAAGGCAAACCTAGAAAAATCAGCACCGGTAATTGAATTAAACCGGCACCGCCCCCTGCAAATGCTGAAAATATATTGGCAACAACACTGATGAAAAAGAGTAAAATCTGCTCTAACATGCGCTCACACGTAAAATGAATAACTGAATTTTGGATATCACGATGTCATCCTTTGCTTTGTACTACTACGACCAATGCCCATTTTGCCAACTGGTATTGCGTGAACTAAACGGCTTAAAGACTCAGGTAGAGCTGAAAAATACTCTGATGGTGCCCCAGAATCGCCAAGAATTAGTGCAAGGTGGAGGTCGTACAACCGTGCCTTGCTTGCGCATCACCCAAGATAATGGCTCAGTAGAATGGCTATACGAATCAAGTGATATTGCTCGTTACCTAAAAAAACTAGGCTAGACCGACCCTTTGAGCGCACCAGAATTCATCTTTGGTGCGCTTAAAGCATGGGTTAGATAATGTTTTTCTGCTTCAAGATACGCTCAACGGTATCCACTAGGGTTTGAGTTTGACTGTCGATCTCCAAGTTCACCTTAGCGCCAACCTCCAGTTGACCAAATGTAGTTATGCTTAAGGTTTCCGGAATCAAGTACACACAAAAGCGGCTCGCTTCCACTTTTGCGATGGTTAAGCTGCAACCATTTAAGCCCACGTAGCCCTTATCAAAGATATACGCTTTGTAATGATTGGGTATATCAAACCAAATGATGCAGTTATTTTCAGGTCGCTCTATTTCAACAATATCGATATAACCGTGTACATGACCGCTTAATTGATGGCCACCTATGTCATCTCCAAAACGCGCAGCGCGCTCAACATTGACCAAACTGCCTTCTTCTAGGTGGGCCAAGTTAGTGATATTTAGCGTGGCCATCATCACATCAAATGACACTAAATCATCATTAATATTGGTAACGGTTAAACAGGCACCATTAAGCGCCACACTGGCCCCCAGCTTTAAGCCTTCAAGCATCTCTTTAGGCAGAGCCAAGGTAAAGGTCCACAAGCCTGTTTGCTTAGCGATAGATTGAACGGGTAAGGTGCGCTGTACGATTCCGGTAAACATAAACTAATTCTCATCTTCAAGAAGTGCATTATGACCTATACTTGTTTGAGATTCCTCTCATTATTAGTGGCTCATGACAGGTCAATTGGAAGACAAAAAAATAGGGTTGGTGCTCTCTGGCGGCGGCGCACGAGCGGCTTACCAAGTGGGTGTTCTCAAGGCCATCAGTCGGCTGCTTCCCAATGAACGAGGCAATCCGTTTGATATTATCAGTGGCACCAGTGCAGGGGCCATTAATGCGGTGGCACTGGCCAGTTACGCCAGCCACTATCGTATGGGCATTCGCCAGCTTGAACGCATTTGGAAAAATTTCAGCTGTGATCAAGTATTTCGCAGTAACTTCACCAGCGTTGTGTCTTGGTCCATGAAATTTTTCATGAATTCCTTTTTTGGCTACAAGGCAGGAGAGCCCGTTTCATTATTAGATAACACCCCCCTTAAACTGCTGCTAAATAAGTTTATTTCTTTTGATAACATTCAAAAGGCCATTGATAACCAAGATTTACACGCCCTTTCGGTTACCGCCTCTGGTTATTCCACTGGCGAGAGCGTGAGCTTTTTCCAAGCTCATAACAGCATTAAAAACTGGCAAAGGCTACGCCGCATAGGGGTTCGTTCGCGAATAAACATTCAGCATTTATTAGCCTCTTCAGCCATTCCCACGGTATTTCCCGCCGTGAAGATAAACCGTGAATTTTTTGGGGACGGAGCCATTCGCCAGTTAGCCCCCATCAGTCCGGTATTGCATTTAGGTGCCAGTAAAATTTTGGTGATTGGGGTGAGCGGTGACAACCACAAACGTAAACCACGGGAAACCATGACAAGCTACCCCAGCATGGGCAAGATAATGAACCACATGTTTAACGCTGCCTTTTTGGACAGCATGGAAAGTGATGTGGAGCGTCTTACTCGTGTTAACAATACCGTTGCCAAAATACCCGACCACATTTTACAAGAACAAGGCATCGCATTGCGCCCTGTAGAATTATTAGAAATAAGCCCCAGTGAATCTATAGATGACATCGCCGCACGCCACTCTCGGGAACTACCGGCCAGCTTAAGATTCTTTTTTCACAGTAAAGGTCGCCGACAAAAAGGCGGGGCCGGTGTATTGAGTTACTTGTTGTTTGAAAGGGGTTTTTGCCGCGACTTAATTCAGCATGGTTATGATGATGCCATGAAACAAAAAGATGAAATATTGAGGTTTTTCTGTGAAGAATGTGAGCTTCAAGCTAAGCACGCTTAATTAGAACGCTTTTCACCTAAACGGTTTAATTCGTCAAAGCTTGAGCTTATGGGCACCGAGCGCTAAGATGCAAACAAAAAAGCTGAACTAAAATGCGCCTTCTACTTATTGTTTTACTCTTCACCCCCATTATGGCTTTCGCCTACCCTGTGGATTCCTCCATTGGTTTTGGCAGCGGTTACACTTGGACTGAAGCCACTTTTGATGAACCTATCACCAGTATTGGCGATACCACTCAAACCCCAAGTTACAGCTCGGTAGACAATGACAATTTACCTTGGGATTTATTTGCCAGTTTTCGCTTTCATAAATATTACGGCATTGAAATTGGTTATATAGACTACGGTACCATTAAATTTAAACGCACGCTCACTACTGAAACGGGCACTGAACTTCTCACTAGTACACAAAGAAATGCCAGCATCAGCACACAAGGATTTTACATTAGCCATGTATTATTCATTCCAGTGTTTAATCACTTAGATTTCCAAGCTAAAGCAGGCATCTTATTTGGTACCAATGAATATAAAGACACCGAAAACCTAACCACCATTAATAATGGGGTAGCGGTTACCGACCCCAGTTTCACTAACGCTAGCCGAGCTATTTCTAAGCCGCAATTTTCACTAGGCTTATTATACAAATACCAACCCGATTGGGGTTTGCGCTTACAACTGAATCAAATTGAATACGAGCATATTGAAGAGAAAGAAACCTTCTCGCAGTGGTTCACCAGTTTCTCTTTTGAACGTAAATTTTAAGGTACCATCATGACAATTCATTCAATGGTATTACGCCCCATTTTACTTTTAGGCTTAGTCGCTGCATTTTTGTTTTTAAATGGTTGCGCCTCCATTACCAATGGCAGCCAGCAACAGGTGACGATAAAAACAGGTAAAAACACGGAAATATATATTAATGGACGCTACGCAGGAAAAGGCTATAGCTCAAAAAAATTAGCACGAGATCAAACTCATAAAATTGAATTAGCCTTGGGTGACTGTCGAAAAACTGTCACCACACAAGCAAGATTTAATAAAATGAGTTTACTGGGATTGTTTATCGATGCGGGATTAGTCAGCATTCCAGTGGATTTCATGAGCGGAGCAGCTTGGAGTATTTACCCCAATAACATTCAAGCCCAACCAAACTGTAATGAAGGCGCCCAGCTATAACTTAAAATAAAAAAGGCTAGGCGAAAGTTAGTCTATTAATGCTTTTACAGGTCCAAAAGTTTTACGATAAAAACTCAAAGGGCCATGTTGTGTTAAGGCTTCAATATGAGCCTTAGTAGGGTACCCCTTATGTTTGGCAAAACCGTACAGGGGGTACTTTTTATCTAACGCCACCATTTCATGGTCTCTTTGTACTTTTGCCAACACAGAGGCCGCCGCAATTGAAGAGACCAAAGCATCCCCTTTTATCACAAAGCTGGCTTCACAAACCAAGTCTTTTGGTAAACGATTACCATCAATTAATGCATGACCCAACTTATGAGGTTTTTGTAAGGTTAAACCATTCACTGCGCGGGTCATGGCCAGCATTCGAGCATGTAAAATATTTATATCATCAATTTCTTCAGCACTGGCTCTGGCAATGCAGTAAGCCAACGCCTTCTCTTTAATTTCAGGGAACAGTGCTTCACGTTTTTTCTCGCTAAGCTTTTTAGAATCATTAAGACCGCTAATGGGATTATCTGGGTCTAAAATAACCGCTGCCGCCACCACGTCCCCACATAAAGGGCCGGCACCTGCCTCATCCACACCGCAATAGATAAGGCCTTGTTTAATAAGAGCCAGCTCTTGAGGGATTATTTCTTCAATCATAGTAATTCTAAAATGGCTTTAGCCGCCGCCTGATCCGCATCCCGCCTTAGATCATTATGAAGCGCTAGAAACTCAGCTTGCATGCTGTCGGTAAGTGATGAGTCGTTTAAAAAGTGCATCACGGCATTGGCGAGATTTTCAGGTGTGGCAGCTTCTTGTAATATTTCAGGTACCAGTTCTTTGCCTGCCAATAAATTAGGCAAAGAAACAAATGGCTGCTTTAACATTTTACGAACAAAATAAGCCGTTAATGCTGATAATTTATAAGACACTACCATGGGCTTTTTCAATAGCATGCCCTCTAACGTAGCCGTACCTGAGGCCATTAACACCACATCGGCCGAGGCCATGGCTTCGCGGCTTTGGCCATCTAATAACAGGGTATCGCTGAGGGGTTGACTGTGTAGCATGCTTTCAATTTGCAACTTTCGGGCATCATTGGCAGCAGGAATAACAAACTGCACCTGTGGCATTTTTTGTTTAATGATTCGGGCAGCTTCAATAAAAACCTCACCTAAGCGAGAGACTTCTCCTTCACGGGAACCCGGCAACAGTGCTACAACAGGTTGAAGAGCCGGTAAATTAAGTGCTTCTCTGGCCCCTTGCGTGTCGGTTACCAACTCAATGGCATCGGCTAAAGTATGTCCTACGCATACTGCATTCACGTTATGCTTTTGGTAAAACGCCACTTCAAAAGGAAACAAACATAACACTAAATCTACGGATTGCTTAATTTTAAAGACACGCTTTTCGCGCCACGCCCAAACACTGGGGCTCACATAGTGGACGGTTTTAATATCACGTTTTTTTAATTTTCGCTCAAGGGCTAGGTTAAAATCTGGGGCATCAATACCAATAAAGACATCAGGTTTCATTTCTGTGATGGTGGCTAATAATTCTTTGCGAATTTTCAGCAATTCACCTAAACGCCCCAGTACTTCAAATAACCCCATCACAGACAAGCGATCCATGGGGTAAAGGCTTTCGAAGCCTTCTTTAATCATGCGTGGACCACCAATCCCCACAAAGCGGGCATCTGGGTATTGATTTTTTAACGCTTTAATTAAACCTGCGCCCAAAATATCGCCGGAGGTTTCTCCGGCCACTAAAGCAAAACATTTGGACATTAACGAATGATTCCGCGAGTAGAGGTATTTAAACTTTCAATAAACAAAGCAACACTTGAAGATTGCTCTACTAAAGCATCCAGTTCCTGCAAGGCTTCACCAAGAGTGAACCCTTGACGATACACAATTTTATAAGCCTTACGTAAAGCACTGATATCATTGCTGGTAAACCCTCGACGTTTTAAACCTTCACTATTAATACCATGAGGTTTAGCCGAGTTGCCATTGGCCATAATGTAGGCTGGCACGTCCTTTAATACAATTGACCCTGTACCACACATACTGTGACTGCCAATTTGAACAAACTGATGGACCTGAGAAGAACCGCCTAAAATTGCAGTATCACCAATATGAACGTGACCCGCCACATTGGTATCATTGGCCAATATGCAGTTGTCCCCTACCACCACATCGTGGGCTATATGAACATTCACCATAAATAAATTGTGATTGCCAATTTTGGTAATGCCTTGATCTTGCGTGGTGCCTCGGTGAACAGTGCACGCTTCACGGAAAACATTACCGTCCCCTATTTCTAAGCGCGTCGCTTCCCCCTTGAATTTTTTATCCTGACAGTCTTCACCTATGGTGCAAAACTGAAATATTTTATTATTTTTGCCAATTGTCGTTGGGCCCTTTAGCACCACATGACTATTAATGATGGTGCCTTCACCAATCACTACGTCTGGGCCAATGATAGTCCAAGGGCCAACTACTACGTCATCTGCTATTTGGGCACTCGGATCAACAATTGCTAGAGCATGAATCACAGTTCTAATTTCCTTTGTGCACACATAATTGTAGCTTGGCAGGCTACTTGCCCATCTACCCAAGCCTCACATTCGAAACGCCAAATCCCCCGCTTATCATTTAAATATCTCGCTTCCATATCAAGACGATCTCCTGGCACAACGGGCTTTTTAAAACGCGCTTTATCTACGCCTGCAAAATAGTAAACTGTGTTAGCAGCCTCTTCTTTGCCCATGGCATCCAATCCCAATAGTCCTGCCAATTGTGCCATGGCCTCTAATATTAATACCCCTGGCATAATTGGGTGGTTAGGAAAGTGTCCTGGAAAAAATGGCTCGTTACTGCTGACATTTTTATAGCCTGCAATACGCTTTTTTGGATCAAGATCGGTAACTCTATCCACCAGTAAAAAAGGATAGCGATGCGGCAACAGATCAATGATTTCGCTGTACTTCATAGTCGTCATGGATCTTACTCTTGCTCACTTCCTTGAAGGGATTTTTCCACGGATTTTAAGCGCTTGCTTAAATCATCCAATTGTCTAAACCGAGCCGCGCTTCTGCGCCAGTCGGCGGTTTTAGACATGGCAGTACCCGAAGAGTAACTGCCTGGCTCTGAAATACTTTTGGTCACCAAGCTCATGGCGGTGACATGAACACCGTCTATTAAGGTTAGATGGCCCGTTACCCCTACGCCACCTGCTAAAGTACAGTTGCGCCCGATCTTGGTACTGCCCGCCACCATACTGCCTGCAGCAATGGCGGTTTTTTCACCAATCTCTACGTTATGGGCAATTTGAATGAAATTATCTAATTTCACGCCATTGCCAATTTGGGTATCACTTAGCGCGCCGCGATCAATGGCACAATTAGCACCAATTTCCACATCATTACCGATTAACACGCCACCAATTTGATGAATTTTAACCCACTCACCTTTGTCTTGAGCAAACCCAAAACCGTCTGAACCAATGACGGTTCCGCTGTGAATAATGGCGTTTTCGCCAATCACCACATCATGATAAATACTCACATTTTGGTGAATGCGGCTATCTTTTCCAACACGACTGTTTACCCCCACCACAGAGCCCGCACCTATAATGGCACCCTTGGCTAAAACCGCATGATCTTCAATCACCGCATTAGCGCCAATGCTCACCGACTCTGCAATTTGAGCCGTTTCACTGACCACCGCACTGGGATGAATAGTTTGCGAGCCTGCTGGTAGGGTTTCAAACAAAGCACTGACCTTGGCGTATCCCAAATAAGGGTTAGACAAAATCAAAGCGTTGCCTTTTACGTCGCTGGCTTGTTTAGGGTGAACAATAACGGCGCTGGCTTGGCTAGTACTTAGTTGATCGCGATACGCCATGTTGGCCAAAAAACTCAACTGGCCGCTCTGGGCATTAGAAAGGGTGGCCAAACCCGTGATGATGCAATCTGCATCACCTTTGAGTTCGGCTTGTAAAAACTGAGCGATTGCGCCTAATGTTTGAGCCATATTACTTTTTAGCTGCGCTTGCCTGATTGAGTTTGTTCAACAACATTTTTGTTAAATCAAGTTCAGGGGCCACATGAATAACCGCTTGACCGTTCAATACCACATCTACTTTTTCTTCGTCGATTAGGCCTTTAAGAATCTCTTGTAAACGAGGCAGGTTGGCGCGGAAAAACTGTTGACGCCATTGTTGTTCAGCTTGCTGTAATTTACCACCAAAGAACTTATATTCACTTTGCTTTTCTTTAATGCCGTTACGCATTTTACGCTGCTCTTCATCGCTCATGATGGCGCCATCTTTTTGCAATTTTTCTTGAATGGCCATCATTTCTTTTTCTAGGGATTTAACTTTTACCAAGTCATCACCAAATTGGTCAGATACTTGTTTAAAAGAGCTTTTAGCCCCTTCTGATTCAAATAACGCACGCTCTAAATCTACCACGGCAATTTTGCCTGCGGCCATGGCAGAACCAGCTGCAAAACATAAACTGGCTACTAATACTTTTGTCCATTTAATCATTGTTATATCCACTTACTTTTTATTTAGTTTTTCGTTATACGTTTAAAAATTCAAGGGTGCTTAACACCCGTTAGAATACTTGCCCAAGGGAGAATTCAAAGCCTTCAGTTTCATCGCCGGTTTTGCTGTTTAATGCTCTAGCAAAAGTAAAGGTTAATGGGCCGATGGCCGTTACCCAAGTTAGACTCACACCTGCGCCTAAGCGAAGCTCGTCTGCGTCGAAGCCTTCTGTACATCCGGTGTGTTCGTTTGTAGCGGCTTCTCGAGTCGCGTAACTGATACCAGTAGCCTCAGTCAAAACTAAACATTCAGTATCAAATACATTACCCGCATCTAGAAATAAAACTGAGCGCATACTGCGTTGATCTTCAACAAATGGTAATGGGAATACCAATTCCATACTGGCTTCGGTCAATAAGTTTCCGCCTAACTCACTTGTATCTTCAACATAGTAAACATTGGGGTTATCTGCATTAGTAACATCACTGCCATCCTCATTTTGTTGAGTTTCACCATCAACATAAGAAAGAATATCGTTATACTTAATCATACCTACTGGGCCCAAAGAGTTTGAGCTATATCCTCTTACTGACCCTACACCACCTGCTCTAAAGTTACGGAAAAAAGGCAACTCTTCAGTATCACCATAACCATCACCATAGCCAATTTCGGTGCGAACACGGAAGGTCCAGTCACCTTTAATATGAAAGTATTTCTGAGCGTTATAAGTCAAACGGAAATATTCAAGTTCACTGCCCGGCACGGTAGCTTCAAAATTGAGACTTTGCTTAGCGCCAGCAGTTGGAAATAAACCTCTGTTTAACGTCGTCCAGCTCCAGCTAGTACCCAAGGTAAGCTCATCGAATTGATCACCTGCATCTGCAATAAAAGTATTAATTTCTTCTGGAATTGAGGAAGAGTTTCCTAATTCCATTTCAGTACGGCTGGCTTCCACACTAAATGATAAACGCTCACGACTATTAATCGGGAAACTAAAGTTAGTTCGACCACCGTAAGTATCTGTATTGTAATCCGCAGATGAGGTGGTTTCAGAGAAATCGGTTTCTTGGAAGAACACACTATAGCCACGGCTTATGCCATCTACCGTGTAATACGGATTGGTAAACGACAGATTTAAACTGGTCACCGCATCGGTTTTATTCACCGAGGTGCTCATTTTTTTACCGGTACCCATGAAGTTATTTTGTGAAACGCTAGATCCAATGATCACACCATCAGCACTTGAGTAACCAATACTCAGGTTTAAGCTACCACTGGGTTGCTCTTCTACGCTGTAGTTCACATCTACTAGGTCATCACTGCCTGGTACTTTTGGGGTTTCAACGCTTACGCCTTTAAAGAAACCCAGTTGCTCTAACTTACTTTTAGATTGCTCTATTAATTCCGTAGAGGCCCAGCCGCCTTCCATTTGCACCATTTCACGACGCAGTACTTCATCCATGGTGGATTCGTTGCCTGTGAAGTTAATACGACGTACATAGGTGCGTTTACCGGGCTCGACATAAAAGGTAATGGCGACGGTTTTGTCTTCATCGTTAATTTTCGGAACACCGTTTACTTTGGCAAAGGTGAACCCTTCGTTGCCTAAGCGCTTAGAAATTAAGTCTTGAGTGAGGGTCATTTTACGACGACTGAAGGTTTGGTCTTCTTTCATGACAATCAGTTTGCTTAATAAGTCTTCTTCTAGAATCAGTTCACCAGCTAGATCAACTTTATTAACTGTGTAAATATCCCCTTCGTGTACGTTTAGGGTAACAAATACATCTTCTTTACTGGGGGAAAGCGAAACCTGAGTCGATTCTAAATTAAAGCGAATAAAGCCACGGTCTAAATAATATGAACGTAAACGTTCGGTATCGCCGCCTAGTTTTTCACGGGAGTATTTGTCGTCACTTTGATACCAAGACCAAAGGTTGGTGGGCTTTAATTCAAATTGGTTTAGCAGTTCTTGTTTGGTGAAGTTTTCAGAGCCCACAATATTTATGTGACTAATGGAGGCCACTGAGCCTTCCTCTACATTAATTTTTAACGAAACGCGGTTACGAGGCAGTTTTTTTACATCGGTAGTAATTTGGGCGTCGTAACGACCCTGGCTGACGTATTGACGCTCTAATTCAAGTTCTAAGCGCTCAAGAGTTGAGCGTTTAAATACATACCCTTCTGCCAAACCCGCCTGTTTCAAACCTTCTTTTAATTGATCGGTTTCAATGGCGCTGTTGCCTTCGATTTCTAGTTCGGTAATGGTGGGTAATTCCACGACGTTTATTACCAGGATATCGCCATCGCGCAAAATTTTAATGTCGTTAAAATAACCGGTTTTATACAGAGTGCGACTGGCTTTTGCCAAATCACTGTCGCTTACCTCATCGCCAATATTGACAGGGAAAGCACTAAATACCGTGCCGGCACTAACGCGCTGCAAGCCATCCACACGAATGTCTTTCACGTTAAACGACGCTGCTTGCGCGATGGCGCTGCAGCAAAATAATATGGCGCTAAATACGGTGAACTTCATGATAAACCAAACTTATTGTTATCTTTTAATTGGCTTCTTTAATAAAAAGCCAGATTATTTTCTTTATTCTACAATGACGCATTTTCAATTTTTAAGCACAACACAGGCGCTATAGCCGACTCACATCATTAAATAATGCAATGAGCATGACCATTAGCAGCAAAGACATGCCCAATTTCATGCCCATTAGCTGTACTTTTTCAGATACCGCTGAACCTTTGATGGCTTCTACCACATAAAACAAGAAGTGCCCGCCATCCAGCACTGGGATTGGCAATAAGTTCATAACCGCCAACATAATACTGATATATGCTAAAAAACCAACAAACGCTTCAAAGCCCGCTTGAACTTGGGCGTTGGCCACTTTAGCAATGGTAATGGGCCCACTCAAGTTCTTAACCGACAATAAGCCCTGAATCATCTTGCCAATGGACTGCAAGGTAATCACAGACATATCCCAAGTCTTGGACACAGCATGAAGAGCAGCATCAACAGGATTGTATTGCTGAGTACGAATAAAACCTTCTGGCATTTCAGGGGGTTGTACAGCTACGCCAGCAAACCCTGCACTTTCGCCATTGTTTAACTTTTTAAAGGCAGGAATAAGCGTAACGGGTACTTCAGAATTATTTCGTAATACGATTAGCTCTAGTGGCTTGTTAGCACTGGCTTTTACAAAATCAACAAACTCTAGCCAATGTAAAATAGCTTTTCCGTTAACTGAAAGAATGGTGTCATTTACTTGTAGGCCTGCTTGCTGAGCCGGCAAACCCTCTTGAACTTGCGCAATAACAGGTGGCACATTGGGTCGATACGGGGTAAAACCCAACTCAATGATAGGGTTAGGCTCTTCGGCGTCACTTAACCATTTAGTGATAGGAAGCGTATAAACTGATCCTTCTTTAACACTGATGGCAATTTCACCTGTGTCGCCTAGGCGATTAAGCAGCTGAAAATTCACCCCTTGCCAACTATCTGTAAGCGTTCCGTCTACGGCAATGATTTCCTGCTGTTCTTTTAAACCCGATAACGCCGCGACACTGCCTTCCTCAATAGGACCGACAATGGGTTTTATTTGAGTGACGCCCACCATAAACATCAGCCAGTAGGCGATGATGGCAAATAAGAAATTGGCAATAGGCCCAGCCAACACGATGGCCATTCTTTGCCAAACGGTTTTTTGATTAAACGCTTGGTCGATAAGCTCAGGTGCCACTTCTCCTTCACGCTCGTCGAGCATTTTTACATAACCACCTAAAGGAATAGCAGCAATGGCAAATTCAGTTCCATGCTTATCGGTACGGCTAAATAAAATTTTACCAAAACCCACCGAGAACCTAAGTACCTTTACACCACAACGTCTGGCCACCCAATAGTGTCCATATTCATGGACAGTGACCAAAATGCCTAGGGTCAGTACTAAAGCTAATATGCTGTATAACACGCTCATGCTTTAATTTTTCCTTGAACAAAACGCCTTGCGAGGCTGTCTGCCTGCAATATGCCTTCGATACTATCCGCTTTATTCACTTCACAGTGATTTAAGGCTGCATCAACCATGTCTGAGATAGCAGTAAAGCTTATTTGTTCCCTAAGGAACGCTTCTACCGCCACTTCATTGGCTGCATTTAAAATAGTGGCTGCTGTGCCCCCTGCTTCAAAGGCTTGACGTGATAAATTTAAGTTTGGAAATGCTTGATTATCTGGGGCTTCAAAATTTAATTGCGCAATGTCGAAGAAGTTTAATGAATCCACTCCCGAATCGATACGCTCAGGCCAAGCCAAGCCATACGCAATGGGTGTTCTCATGTCGGGATTACCCATTTGCGCCATCACTGAACCATCAATATACTGCACCATGGAATGAATAATAGATTCAGGGTGTACCACCACTTCAACATCATTTGGCGGCCGATCAAATAGCCAACAAGCCTCAATTAATTCAAGACCCTTATTCATTAAGCTGGCACTGTCTACGGAGATTTTTTGACCCATGGACCAATTTGGGTGCTTAACCGCTTGGGAGGGGGTGACTTGACTGAGTTGATTACGAGAGTAACCACGAAATGGCCCGCCAGAAGCCGTCAGTAGAATCTTACGCACCTGCTTTTGTGCTAAGGGATCGCTTTTATAATTAACCGGTAAAGATTGGAAAATTGCATTGTGTTCGCTATCAATGGGCAATAGCGATGCATTGTTATCCTGAATGGCGTCCATAAATAATTGACCACTCATAACCAATGCTTCTTTATTGGCCAATAAAACTCGCTTACCCGCTTTTGCTGCAGCTAAGGTAGGCAATAAGCCGGCAGCACCCACAATAGCCGCCATCACCTGGCTAACCTCGGGGTCGCGGGACACGTCGCACAATGCGCCTACGCCAAATAAGACCTCAGTTTTACAGGCTTGCGTGCGCAATGTATCTTGTAATTTTTTTGCCGCACCCTCACTGCCCATCACCGCATATCGCGGAGTATGGACGATACATAAAGCAGCCATGGCTTCCACTTGCGTGTGAGCCGTCAATGCAAATACTTGATACTTGCCAGGGTGGCGAGCAATAACATCTAAGGTACTGTTACCGATGGAGCCAGTGGCGCCTAATACGGTAATGAATTGACTCATAAACTGATGTTCCAACCCACAATACTTAGTGCTAATGCAAATACCGGCAGAGCCGCCGTCATACTGTCGATTCTATCCATCACACCACCGTGACCTGGTAGCAAATTACTGGAATCCTTAATGCCACGATGACGCTTCATCATACTCTCGACTAAATCACCTACCACTGAGACGGCCGTGACCAGCAATGTAGCAACGAACAAAAGGCTCCATTGTTTAATGGTTAAATCCATATGAATTTTTTCTTGCAGTAAAATACCACCGGCAAAGCCCACTAAAGTAGTTACTAATACGCCGCCATACACCCCTTCCCATGTTTTACCTGGGCTCACATTGGGTGCCAATTTATGCTTACCAAAAGCACGGCCAGCGAAGTAAGCACCAACATCTGCCCCCCACACCAACAACATAACAAATATGATTAAGTAACCACTGTAGGGATAGCCTTTAATCTGAACAAAGCCGATCCACATAGGCACAAGAATTACCAAGCCCATTAAAAGGCGAACAGGTGTACTGGCCCAAAAGGATGTAAATTTAGGGTGGGTACGCACCAATAAAAATGCCAAAACCCACCAAGCAAATGCGCCATACAATAATTCAGTGTGCTGCTCTAGCTCTAATGCCCAGAGCAGAAATAAAATACCAGACGTTGCCAATGTGTATACGACTCGGCCTACTTTATTGGTAATACCAGACAAGTTGGCCCATTCCCATGCGCCAAGCGCGGTAATGACACCAATAAAAATCATAAATTCGGCAATGGGCAAATAAAAAATACCGCCGATCATAATGGGGGCTAAAACCAACCCAGTAAGAATACGTTGCTTAAGCACGTTAAACATCTTCCTTCAATTGTTCATCTGTGCGTCCAAAGCGACGCGTGCGGCTATTATATTGTTCTAGTGCCGACCAGAAGTGTGTTTCATTAAAATCAGGCCAAAGGGCATCGCTAAAAACCAATTCCGCGTACGCAAATTGCCATAACATAAAGTTACTAATGCGCAGCTCACCGCCAGTGCGAATACATAGGTCAGGCTCAGGGAATTCGCTTAAGCAGGTATAACGGGAAAATAAATTCTCGTCAATTTCTTCAGGATTTATTTTGCCCTCTTTCACTTCTCGGGCAATACATTTAGCAGCATGGCTCATGTCCCAGCGCCCACCATAATTGGCGGCAATCACTAGGGTTAAACCGGTATTTTTTTCGGTTAAATCTTGAGCGATGTGTATATGCTCTTGTAAAGTATCACTGAAAGCGGAGACATCCCCCATAATTAACAGGCGAATATTGTGCTTATGGAGCTTCTTCACTTCCTTTTGCAGCGCTCTTAAAAACAACTGCATCAAGGCATTAACCTCTTGCTCTGGTCGCTTCCAGTTCTCACTTGAGAAAGCAAATAAGGTTAGAACTTCCACTTCTAAACGGGCAGCTTGCTCAATCACACTGCGCACAGCCTTAACCCCAGCTTTATGGCCAGCAACACCAGGTAAGTGGCGACGTTTTGCCCAACGATTATTACCGTCCATTACAACGGCCACATGACGAGGGATTGTTTCAAACTCTGGCGCTTTATTTTGCGTCATTCTTTCAACCTAAAAATGAAGCCGCACAAGTTTCACCTGTGCGACACTACTTCATTATGAATAATTAAACCTTCATTAGGTCTTTTTCTTTTTCAGCCAGCAATGATTCGATCTCAGCAATCATCTTGTTGGTTAGTTGCTGAATTTGCTCCTCACCTTTACGCTCTTCATCTTCACTAATTTCTTTTTCTTTTAGCAATTCTTTGATATCACTATTGGCATCTCGACGAGCATTTCGAACCGACACACGGCCTTTTTCAGCTTCGTTACGAGCCACTTTTATGAAATCTTTACGAGTTTCTTCAGTAAGCATAGGCATAGCCAAACGAATCGTATCGCCTGATGTTGCAGGGTTAATACCTAGGTCACTTTTCATAATGGCTTTTTCAATCACCGGTACAAGGTGCTTTTCCCATGGGTTAAGCGCCAACGTTCGACCGTCCTCAACCACAATATTAGCTACCTGAGACAATTGAGTGGCAGTACCGTAATAATCAATCGTAATGCCTTCCAAAATAGCTGGACTAGCACGACCAGTACGTACTTTTTTAAACGCGTTAACCAAAGCCGCTAAGCTTTTATTCATGCGTTCTTGAGCATCTTTTTGAATTTCATTAATCATTTTCTAATTCTCCATTCGAAATCAACGTGCCTTCATCTGCGCCAATCATGATTTGAGCCATGATTCCTGGGGTGATCATATTAAAGACACGCAAAGGCATATCGTGATCACGGGCAAGACAAAATGCTGTTAAATCCATTACACCTAGTTGACGCTCGATTACTTCGCTATAACTAAGGTTGTCATATTTTACCGCATCGGGGTTTTTCTTAGGATCTGAATCATAAACGCCATCAACATTGGTGGCTTTAAGAACAATATCCGCACCAATTTCAATACCACGTAAACAAGCCGCTGAGTCAGTAGTAAAAAATGGGTTACCAGTACCCGCCGAGAAAATCACCACATCACCACCGTCTAAATGACGACTAGCACGACGACGATCATAATGTTCCACAATGCCACTCATAGGTATGGCAGACATCACTCGGCATTTAATGTTGTTTCGCTCTAACGCATCACGCATGGCCAAGGCATTCATTACAGTCGCCAACATGCCCATGTGATCGCCAGTGACTCGGTCTAGACCGGCAGCACTTAATTCAGCACCTCGGAACAGGTTACCGCCGCCTATTACCAAGCCAACTTGAACACCAATCCCCACCAACTGCCCAATTTCTAGCGCCATTTGTCCCAGCACTTTAGGGTCAATCCCGAACTGCTGCTCACCTTGAAGCGCTTCGCCACTTAACTTCAATAAAATGCGTTTGTATTTTGGGCTACGATTTTCTGCCGGGGGCATAGTTCACCTCTGTATTTGCAATAACTTAACTTGGACTTATATGTGTTTGCCGTAATGCAAACATGATTAAAGCCAAGCCTTTTCACTGCAAAACCCCAGCCTGAAATGATCAAAATCTATTCAGTAACTAGGGTTTTTTATATACAAATGCCGAGCAAGGAAAACCCAGCTCGGCATTAAGCAAACTACAAGGGTATTAGCCTTTTAGCTGTGCTGCAACTTCTGCGGCAAAGTCAGCTTCTTCAACTTCAATGCCTTCACCTACTTCTAGACGAACAAAGCTAACAATTTCTGCACCAGCGGCTTTCGCTAGCTTGCCAACTGTTTGCTCTGGGTCTTTAACAAATGGCTGGTCTAAAAGGCTGTGCTCTTTTAGGAATTTGTTAATACGTCCACCCATCATTTTCTCAACGATTTCATCAGGCTTACCAGCCATATCTGGTTGAGCTTTAATGATGGCTTTTTCAGCGTTAACCATTTCTTCAGGCATGTCGGCTTGAGCGACAACGCGAGGATTAACAGCCGTTACGTGCATGGCAATTTCTTTTGCCAATTCAACGTCGCCGCCTTTCAATACAACCAAAGCACCAATACGTAAATTAGAATGCACGTATGAAGCGACTACGTCACCTTCGGCAAGCTCTGCACGACGAGGAGAAATATTTTCACCGATTTTTTGAACCAATGCTTCACGATCAGAATCAAGAAGACCCGCTACGTCAGTAGATTTTGCTTCAAATGCAGCATTCGCCACATTGCTTGCGAAAGCAAGGAAACCTTCGTTTTTGGCAGCAAAGTCAGTTTCAGAGTTAACTTCTACAATAATTGCAGACTTGTTATCGTCAGAAGCTTTAACCACTACGATGCCTTCAGCAGCAGTACGACCTGCTTTCTTAGCCGCTTTTAGGCCAGAGTTCTTACGTAGCTCTTCAATCGCTGCGTCGATATCACCGTCAGACTCTTTAAGTGCTTTTTTGCACTCCATCATGCCAAGACCGGTGCGCTCGCGTAATTCTTTAACGGATGCTGCAGAAAATGATGCCATTTTTTCCACCTAAAAATGTAAATTAAATTCAATCTTTAAAAAAAGGGGGCAAGCCCCCTTTCTTATAAAACAACCAAGTCACCCCTGTATTAAGGGCAAGTACAATTACTCGGCAGCTTTTTCTTCTGCAACTGCTTCAACAGCCACTTCAGCTTTAGGGGCTTCAACTGGAGCATTACTTTCAGTGTTACCTTCAATACACGCATCCGCTACAGCAGAAGTGAAGATTTCGATTGCACGAATCGCATCGTCGTTACCAGGGATAACGTAATCAACACCATCTGGGTTGCTGTTAGTATCAACGATACCAATAACTGGGATACCCAACTTGTTAGCTTCTTGAATAGCAATACGCTCGTGATCTACGTCGATAACAAAGATAGCGTCTGGAAGACCACCCATTTCTTTAATACCACCGATAGAACGTTCAAGCTTGTCCATTTCGCGAGTACGCATTAACGCTTCTTTTTTGGTCAACTGATCAAAAGTACCGTCTTTCTTTTGCGCTTCGATGTCACGTAGACGCTTGATAGACTGACGAATAGTCTTGTAGTTGGTCAACATGCCACCCAACCAACGGTGTGCCACGAAAGGCATACCAGCACGAGCAGCTTCAGTTAGAATAACTTTAGAAGCAGCACGCTTAGTACCAACAAACAATACTTTATTGTTTTTAGCCGTCATGCCTTTAACGATGTTTAGCGCTTCGTTAAATGCAGGAACAGTGTGCTCAAGGTTGATTATATGGATTTTGTTACGAGCGCCAAAAATGTATTGATCCATCTTTGGGTTCCAGTAGCGAGTCTGGTGACCAAAGTGAACGCCTGCTTTAAGCAGGTCACGCATAGATACTTGTGCCATGTGTCTTAATTCCTGTTGTTTAGGGTTAGGCCTCCATACATCCCACTGTCCAATTCTTAACACTCTATTAGCCTGTCTATTACGACAAATCTAAGTCAACAAGTATCCAGAACACCCAGAATAGTGTGTCGATGTATGTGCGGATTAATGTATTATTTAGCCAATATTGACGAAGAGTTAATATTGGCGCGCGCTTTATACCATATTTAACTAGCAATAGGGAAGAAAAGTCTCGAGTGACAATGGGCACTCTTTCCTTATATTTAGACTTTAAACCCTCCTAGCCTCTACAATTCTAGCCAATAACGCATTTTATTCATCTATTGCGAAGTTATGGGTATAATAGCCGGCTTTACATATTCAAAGTGAACCTTTACGCCATGGCTGCGACCATCAAGACCCCTGAAGAAATCGAAAAAATGCGTATTGCCGGCCGTTTGGCCGCCGAAGTATTAGAAATGATTGGTGAATATGTGAAGCCAGGCGTAAGCACTGGTGAAATAAACCGTATTTGCCATGATTATATTGTTGATGTTCAAAAAGCCATACCTGCCCCTTTAAACTACGGTAATCCACCTTTTCCTAAGTCTATTTGCACCTCAGTGAATCATGTTATCTGCCACGGTATTCCAAGTGACGATAAGATTCTAAAGAAAGGCGATAGCGTGAATATTGATGTCACCGTCATTAAAGATGGCTATCACGGCGATACCAGTAAGATGTTTTTCGCAGGAGAAGCGAAACCGGCCGATCTTCGCTTGGCACAAATCACCCAAGAATGCATGTATAAAGGCATGGCATTGGTTAAACCAGGCACTCAACTAGGCGACATTGGTAGCGTGATCCAAAAGCATGCTGAAGCCAATTATTATTCCGTGGTTCGTGAATATTGCGGCCATGGCATTGGGGCGGTATTCCACGAAGAGCCACAAGTAATGCACTTTGGTCGCCCCGGTACGGGCATGGCATTAAAAGAAGGCATGTGTTTTACCATTGAACCTATGATCAACCAAGGTAAGCCACAATCTAAACTGCTAAACGATCATTGGACGGTGGTCACTAAAGACCGGAAGTTAAGCGCTCAATGGGAACACACTATATTAGTCACCAGTGATGGATTTGAAGTATTAACTCGCCGAGGTGAAGAAGTTTTTCCTTGGGAGCAATAAACATGGATCAGGGCTTGTTAAACAACATATTTGATAAAACAACATTCTGTGAGCAATTAGCACAGGGCAAGCCCCCTATTCCCGCTTTTAAACTGGCCATATCCCATGCCCAGACCATTATGGAACAGCACTTTCGAGACACTCTTGATGCCGTAACCCTTGTTCATAGCCGATCTTGGTTTATGGATGAATTACTGTCCTGTGCTTGGCACCTATATTTTAAAGACGATGCAGACAACATTGCCCTTTTGGCTGTGGGGGGTTACGGGCGCGGTGAACTGCACCCTAAGTCCGACATCGATGTATTATTACTTTCAAAAGATGAAGCGGCTTTTAGTGAGCACAGTGAAGCCATGCAAGGCTTTATCACTTTCATGTGGGACATTAAGCTTGACGTGGGTCACGGCGTTCGCACCCTTGATGACTGTAAAAACGAAGCCGAAAAAGATTTAACCATTGCCACCAACCTTATGGAGACCCGCACTCTATCAGGCCCTGATTATCTGCGGCACACCATGGTGGAGATTACCGGGCCAAAACACATCTGGCCAAGCGATGAATTTTTTAACGCTAAGTGGCAAGAGCAAATTGAACGCCATGAAAAACATCACGACATTGACGCCAACCTAGAGCCTAACCTTAAAAATGGCCAAGGAGGGCTGCGCGATGTGCACACCATTGTATGGATATTACAAAGGCACTTTGGCAGCAATCATTTAGACAACCTCACCAGCCAAGGCATATTGACTGAATTTGAATTTGGCATGCTGCATCGTTGCCGAGATTTTTTATGGCAGCTGCGCTTCGCACTGCACATGGTAACCGGACGCGAAGAAGATCAACTACTGTTTGATTTTCAAAAAGATATTGCTGAAATTTTAGGGTTTGAAGATCAGCCCGATCAACTGGCCGTTGAAGCCATGATGGCTCAATATTATCGCTATAGTTTAGCCCTAAATGAGCTTAACGAACTAATGATGCTCTTATTTAAAGAGATCATGGTCGATAGCCGTTACCCACAAAAAATAGAATCGATTAATCAGCACTTTCAACGCAGAAACGATTACCTTGAAATAAAACAAGCCGATTTATTTACTCACACTCCTAACGCTATTCTAGAAGTGTTTTACACCCTTGCCAGCGACAGTACCTTAAAAGGCGTTCAAGCTAATACTGTTCGAGCCATACGAGATAACCGTCATGTGATCGATGACGCATTCCGCAGTGACCCTGATAATATTCGCAGCTTCATGGCCATCTTGAAAAATCATGATCACGTGGTTCGAGAGCTGGATCGTATGATGCGCTATGGAATTTTAGGCAAATACATTCCTGAGTTTGGCGATATCATAGGGTATATGCAGCATGATTTGTTTCATAGCTACACGGTGGATCAGCACAGCTTTAGGGCGATTCAATTTATGCGTCAATTGCGCTTTGGCGATAAAAAAGCGTTATTTCCTCAAGCCTCTAACTTAATTCATAGCATCCCTAAAAAAGAGATATTATACCTAGCAGCGCTTCTGCATGACGTGGGCAAAGTATTACCGGGCGAGCACGAAATAACTGGCAGTGAAATAGCTAAGCAGTTTTGTATTCAGCACGGTTTACGACAAAAGGATGCTGATTTGGTGGTTTGGCTGGTGAGGAATCACCTGTTGTTTTCACAAGCATCCCAGCGAATTGATATCGCCGACACCGATGCCATGCATCACTTTGCCACGCAGATTGGTGATCGCCGCCACTTAGAGCACCTGTATGTTTTTTCTGCTGCGGATATTTACAGCACCAATAAAAAACTTTGGACCAGCTGGCGGGCCGAACAAATGCGCACTCTATATCGAGCCACGCGCAACATTCTACGACGCGGCTTAGACAACCCTATAAATAAAGAGCAATGGGTTGAAGAGATTCAACAAGCTGTGATTGAACGCTTAAGTGTCTATGGTCATCAAGAACAAGACGTTCTCGATTTATGGGCCAATCCAGGTGATGAGTATTTCCTACGTGAAAGTATTGATACCTTAGTTTGGCAAGCGCAAGCCCTGTTTAAACATGGCACGAGCCAGAAACCTCTTGTGCTGATTAGCGAAACCAGTGACATGGCATTTGAGGGGGCGACCCAGGTATTCATTTTTATGAAAAACCAGCCACACTTATTTGCAGCCATGACCGCAGCGCTTGATCAGCTCCACCTAAATATTCAAGATGCACGAATCATTACTTCCGCTAACAACAATGCCTTGGATACCTACATTGTATTGGATGAAAATGGTGAACCCATAGCGGAGTCTGCCCGTTTAGAAAAAATCCAGCGTACTTTAGAGGAAACCTTGGCCAACCCTGAAGAGTATTCAGAGTTAATTCAACGACGTACTTCCCGACAATTAAAGCAGTTTGATTTCACCGTTACCGTTAATATGAGTAATGACCCATTTAACAAGCGCAGCTGCCTAGAAGTTATCGCACCTGATCGCCCTGGGTTATTGGCGCGCATGGGACAATTATTTATGGAGCATGAACTCACCCTAGAAACGGCCAAGATCCTTACCGAAGGGGAAAAGGTCGACGATATTTTTTACCTGAAAGATAAAGATGGTTTACCCATCAGTGATCCAGATTTTTGCCGGGAGTTACAAGAAGCCGTAGTAGACACCCTAACTGAACAAGTGGAACTGCAAGCTACCCTGTAACTCAGTACGTTTATCCGTTCCAAAAAAAAGAGTGGCAATAGCCACTCTTTTTTTGTGTGAAAACTGAACTGAAATATTATTCAATTCAGCTTACGCCACTTTTACAGGCACATCAGGCTTCGCATGACGCTCATGTAAAAAGCGCAACACTTCACTACGATAGCCATTGTATTTTTTATCATCCGCCAATTCTAAGCGATGACGAGGGCGTTCTAAGTCTATTTTAAGAATTTCTCCAATGCTGGCCGCTGGGCCATTACTCATCATGACGATTCTATCGGATAATAAAACTGCCTCATCCACGTCATGAGTAATCATCACCACCGTGCTTTTTAAGTCTCGCTGAATTTCCATTAAAGAATCTTGCAGATGGCTACGAGTTAATGCATCTAAGGCGCCAAAAGGTTCATCCATTAATAATACTGAAGGTTCCATTGCCAAGGCTCTGGCGATACCGACACGTTGCTTCATACCGCCAGATATTTCATCTGGTTTTTTATGCAGGGCGTGACTCATATGCACCAATTCCAAGTTATGCTCTATCCATTCTTTCATTTCTCGTTTAGATTTAGTTTTACTAAACACCTGATTAACCGCAAGTTCTACGTTTTCATAGGCGGTTAACCAAGGTAGAAGCGAGTGATTTTGAAATACCACTGCCCGCTCAGGGCCAGGCTCGTTCACTTCAGTGCCATCCAATACAATGCCTCCTTTTGTAGCCTGATATAAACCTGCAATAATATTTAGCACCGTTGATTTACCACAACCTGAGTGACCAATAAGCGATACAAACTCACCTTTTTCAATCTTAAGGTGAACATTATCAAGCGCCATAAAAGGGCCATTGGCGGTTGGAAATTCCATGGTGACATGATCAACAATTAAATGTGACTGACTCATAGCTGCCTCTAATAATTTCAATGTACTTTTAATGTAAAAACTTAGCGATTAGCGGCGGTTTTATCCCAGGAAAAATAACGCTGCAATGACAACATAATCCAATCTAATAAGAAGCCAATAATGCCTATGGTTAATACTGCCACCATGATGCGCCCTAAAGAATTTGAGCTGCCATTTTGAAACTCATCCCACACAAATTTTCCTAAGCCAGGATTCTGAGCCAGCATTTCAGCGGCAATTAATACCATCCAACCCACACCCAACGACAAACGCATGCCTGTAAAAATCATGGGAATGGCTGAAGGCAATATCACTTTTCTAACTTTAGTAAACCAATTAAGACGCAATACTTTTGCAACATTTAATAAATCTTGATTAATAGAGGAAACCCCTACCGAGGTATTCATTAATGTGGGCCACATACAGCACAATGTCACAGTCACCGCCGAAGTCACAAACGATTTATCAAACATTGGGTTATCGCTCACATACACCGCTGACACCACCATGGTCACAATCGGCAACCAAGCCAATGGCGAAACCGGTTTAAATATTTGAATAATTGGGTTGGTGGCAATGTAAAGCGTTTGACTTAATCCTGTTAATACACCTAACGGCACGGCAATTAATACAGCGATAAAAAATCCGGTAAAAACGGTTTTTAAGCTGGTAAATATTTGGTCGAAGTACGTCGGGCGCCCTCTATATTCTCGCCACTTAACCTTGGCATCAGGATTTTTTTCTAATTTTTTAGCATTACGTGATTCCTGACGCTCATAAAATAGTTGTTCTTTTTCTTTGTCTGCTTGATATTCGCCCCATAGACCTTTAGCTTGTTGAAATACTTCACTAGGACCAGGCACTTGTCCTAATGATGTCACCACACTCTTGGCAGATACTTGCCATACACCTAAAAAAATCATGAAGGCAAAAAAAGGTATGCCTACATTTTTTAATACATTATTTATCAGGTTTTTCCGAGCCTCACTATTTGTAAAGTGAAACCAGGGTGTAAAAAGACCTATGCCCTTTAACTTCATAACCATACTCATCATCACGCCCTTTTATTAAATAGTGCGGCCCAAGTTTCGGGCCGCCTTTATGGTTTATTTATGCTTTATCATTTCCTTTTAGGCCAATTTTGAAGCTTTTAAGATAATCATTAGGTTTAGTACCGTCATAAGTAACGTTATCTATGAAGTCTTTTTGCGCGGGCTTAAAGCCTGATTCACTAGAGAAGTTAGGGAATTCAGAAGCCGACAGCTTACCTTCAGAAATCAACTCTTTAGCTGCTTGAGCATAAATATCAGGACGGTATACTTTTTTAGCAATGTCCATATACCAACTATCTGGTTTATGATCTGAAATTTGACCCCAACGACGCATTTGCGTTAGGTACCAAATAGCATCTGAATAGTAAGGGTAGGTCGCGTTATGACGGAAAAACACATTGAAGTCAGGCACGTCACGTACGTCGCCTTTTTCATATTCAAATGTACCCGTCATGGAGTTGGCTATTACATCGTAATCAGCGCCTACGTAATTAGACTGCGAAAGAATTTTAACCGCCTCTGGTCGATTTGCATTATTACTCTCATCTAACCACTTCGCCGCTCGAATCATGGCCTTAACCACTGCTATATGTGTATTTGGGTATTTATCGGCCCAAGCTTTACTTACACCGAATACTTTCTCTGGATTATTTTTCCAAATTTCATAATCAGTTATCACTGGCACACCAATGCCTTTAAAAACTGCTTGCTGGTTCCATGGCTCACCCACACAATAACCGTCGATGGTACCCGCTTCCATGGTAGCAGGCATTTGTGGCGGCGGCGTCACTGACAACAATGCATCTGCTAAAAGAGTGCCACTGGTGTCGCCTTTATGGGGGGCATAAAAGCCTGGGTGAATGCCACCCGCTGCTAACCAGTAACGTAATTCATAGTTATGGGTAGACACAGGGAATACCATGCCCATTTTAAAAGCTTCTCCCTTGTCTTTGTAACTTTCTATAACAGGTTTTAGCGCATCTGCTTTAATGGGGTGAACTGGCTTTCCATTTTCATGAGGAATATTTTTTTTCATTTCTTTCCACACATCATTGGATACGGTAATACCATTACCGTTTAAATCCATGGAAAAGGCCGTAACAATATGGGATTGAGTTCCAAACCCTATGGTGGCACCCAGAGGTTGGCCTGCCAGCATATGAGCCCCATCTAGCTCACCGGTAATCACTCGGTCAAGCAACACTTTCCAGTTGGCTTGCGCTTCCAGTTCGACAAACAACCCTTCATCTTCAAAAAAACCTTTTTCAGCGGCAATGGCTAACGGCGCCATGTCGGTAAGTTTAATGAAACCAAATTTCAATTCGTCTTTTTCTGGCTCAACCGCCAAAGCACCAGCCGAAAAAATGCTAACGCCTAAGGCGGCACCTTTAACGATTTTTTTTATTGCTAAGGTTAACTTCATATTTTACTTCCTACTTAGGGGGTTATTTATTTTCAATATTTATCTATTCTCAAAGTCTGTGCCAAAAAACTAAAAAAAATTTTTTATCATTGAGATTTATAAAAAAAATAAAAAACAAACCAAAATGAGGCGCCATTATTGAATAAGCTCTAAGGATCCTCCCAATCAAGTGCAAAGAATATTATGGGTGCGCACCAAAAAGAAATAAGGCTATAAATGACAAATCCCGTTATTGCACCAACGAAGAACACTTTAATGCCATGGGCAAAATGGGCTTTAAGTCACACATTTGAAGTTATGAACTAAATAAGGGCAGGGCTAGATTAGGAAACGAAGAAAACGCACTCAAATAAACAGCTTTGATTGACTAAAAACCAGAAATCAACCGATACCATGCTTGGAAGAACACCGCTATAAAGGTAATTCCAAGTACAAATCTTATCTAGGCTCCATTATAATTGCGCCAATATTGATAAAGAGCGTGCTTATGAACCCCAATTTGGCCAAATTACAGCCTTACCCCTTTGAAAAGCTCAATAAACTTAAGGCACAGGCTCATATAAGTACCGATTTACCCCATATCGCGTTATCCATAGGTGAGCCTAAACACGCTAGTCCACAGTTTGTTAAACAAGCCATGATCGATAACATGGACAAAATGTCTAATTACCCCACCACCAAAGGCTTACCTGCCTTTCGCGAGGCCATTGCTAACTGGTGCAAACAACGCTTCAACTTACCAAGTTTAAGCGCTGAAACTCAGGTACTACCGGTTAATGGCACCCGTGAAGCGATATTTTCTTTCACACAAGCCATGGTAGCTGCAGGTCCTGATGCCCTGATCACCAGCCCTAACCCGTTTTATCAAATATATGAAGGTGCCGCTTATTTAGCAGGAGCTGAGCCCCATTACCTGCCCTGTCTTGAAGAAAATAAATTCAAACCCGATTTCGACAGTGTTCCTAGTGACATTTGGCAACGCACTCAAATTTTATTTATCTGCTCCCCAGGTAACCCCACTGGCGCTGTCATGTCGCTTGATGAGCTTCAAAAACTGATTAGATTAGCAGACGAATATGACTTCATATTAGCCAGCGATGAATGTTACAGCGAAGTGTATGTCGACAGTGTCAGCGCGCCAGTTGGCCTATTAGAAGCCTGTGTAGAAATGGGTCGTGAAAATTACAAACGCTGTGTGGTATTC
>OJBM01000148.1_pt1 | contig 31875 bp, 13 predicted proteins | sample 1591061 | NCBI WGS metagenome assembly OJBM01 (sample SAMN05416872, study PRJEB24817) | seawater metagenome | isolation source: Sea water | place: Canada:Atlantic | collected 2013-11
AGGAGCAAATTCTAGGGTAGTTCAGGGGTAAGCTGTATCTTGATTTTGCAGGAGCCAATTCTAGGGTAGTTCAGGGGTAAGCTGTATCTTGATTTTGCAGGAGTAAAAACTAGGGGAATGAGGGAAATCTGTACCCTAGAATTGCAGCCATATGATCCTCGACGTCTTAACCTAATTGCAATTTAACTCACCTACCTCTCATTTTTGTTTTTGCCTAATTAATTAGTATTAGTTCTACCTTTGGCTTTAAGTGTCCCATTCATGCTCATTGTTTGTATGAAAACTGTTCAACTTTAATAAAAAGGGCCAAGGCCTAAAAGAATGGCGAGAAATGACTTGCGCCTTAATCAAAGCCGACTATTTTTAAATCAAAGGCTAAGGAATAGCCAAAAGGACAATACAACAGGATGTTGTAAACAGGATGTAAAGGAAATAAATCTAAGGAGTTGGCCACGGATGGCCTGTCAGGAAGACACCTAGGGTGAGCAAGAGGGAAGAGGCCAAAAGCTTCTTCCCTTTTTTTCGTTTTACTCAAGCCCTTTCTATTTGTATCACCTTCCCCTTCTGAAATGTATAGCACTTCATATCTCAAATAAAAATTAATAGCTGCTTATGGTCGGGTCTTCCGTTTCCTTTGGCAGTGCGGTAAGGTGGCTGATATTTTCTAAGTAGATTAGTCAGGCAGCGCCTAGGCTCGTTTATTGGGTATCGACGAGTCACACATGTCGGTTAATGATGGGTGAATAAAACCCATGGCATGTCACTGCAAAAAGGAATTACATCGTGTTTGCAATTTTATTAACGGAGGGAATGAATCCGTTTTATCAAAATATCTCTTCTTTTCCCACGGTATTTTTTACTTTCTTTTTAGCTCTATTCACCTTGTATTGGCTAGTGGCCGTGCTGGGTCTTGTGTCTATCGATATTCTAGATTTTGATATGCCTGATATTGACGGCGCTGATATAGATGTTGGTGATTTAGATGTGGGGGATGCCAGCGATTTAACCAATGCCAATGTACTGGCAGGTCTTATGCTGCGCTTTGGCCTCAATGGTGTGCCTGTCACAATCGTCATTTCATTCATAGCACTCTTTGGCTGGATCATAAGTTATTACAGTGTTTATTTTTTATTCAGTTTTATTCCCGCTGGAATGTTTCAATATCTTGCTGGCATTCCCGTTTTACTTATATCGCTGTACTCAGCAGCCATGATAACGGCGTTTGCCATAAAGCCACTTCGTCCATTATTTAAGAAAGCTCAGCAAGAGACAGAAAAAATTGTAATAGGTCAGGTGGCGATCGTCAGAACGTCTCGTGTGGATGAATCATTTGGTGAAGCGGTATTGGCCGATGGCGGAGCCGGCTTAATTCTAAAAATAAGAAGCAACGCCAATAGTCACTTTAAAAAAGGTGATAAGGTCGTGCTTTTTGAATACGTTAAAGAAACCAATGTTTATCGTGTTATCTCAGAACAAGAGTTTAACGCGTAATAACTCTAATCAACCTTAATAACTAAAATCTAATTATTATTATCTTGGAAATGGAATAACCATTATGGCCGATCTTTCAGTACTTATGCCTATCATCATGGGCGTTGGACTTCTTTTTGTTGTAATTATGGGTGTGGCATCACTCTTTAAATCTTTTTATATAAAGGTAGATCAAGGTACTGCGCTTATTGTGAACGACATGAGCCACTCCCCCAAAGTGCATTTCACCGGAGCATTGGTATACCCCATTATTAACAAAAAGGAATTAATGAAAGTTTCATTAATTACCCTTGAAGTGGATCGACGCGCTAAAGATGGACTTATTTGTGCTGATAATATGCGTGCAGATATTACCGTAGCCTTTTATTTACGTGTAAATGAAACCACTGAAGATGTATTAAAAGTAGCCAAGTCAATCGGTGCAGATCGAGCCTCTGATAAAGATGCGGTAAATCAATTGTTTAATGCCAAGTTTTCTGAAGCCCTAAAAACAGTGGGTAAGCAAATAGAATTTGTTAACTTATTTGAAAACCGTCAGGAATTTCGTGAGAAAATTATCGAAGTAATTGGTGATGACTTAAATGGTTATGTTCTTGAAGATGTTGCCATTGATTATCTTGAGCAAACGCCGAAATCCTCTTTAGATCCAACTAATATTCTCGATTCTGAAGGTATTCGAAAAATTACCGAATTAACCGCTATGCAAAATGTTCAAACTAACAATTTAGAACGTGATGAAGAGCTGGCCATTAAGAAGAAGAATGTTGAAACGGTTGAGGCCATGCTAGAGCTTGAGCGTCAGCAATCAGATGCGGAAGCCAAGCAAGAACGTGAAATTGCCACCATACGTGCCCGTGAAGATGCCGAAACGAAAAAAGTACAAGAAGAAGAGCGCCTAAAAGCAGAAGGCACCACCATTCAAGTAGATCAAGATCTTGCGGTTCAAACTGAAAATCAACAACGTGAAATTGAAGTGGCCGAGCAAAATCGCCAACGAGCTGTGGCCATTGAACAAGAAAAAGTAACACGAGCGAGAGATTTAGAAATAGTATCCCGTGAACGTGAGGTGGATCTTCAGAAAATAGAAGCTGAAAAAGCCATTGAAGTTGAGAAAAAAGAAATCGCGAATGTGATTCGTGAAAGAGTCGTGGTGGATAAAACCGTGGCTATTGAAGAAGAACGCATTAAAGAAGTACGTGAAGTATCGGAAGCCGATCGTGATAAACAAACACGCGTGTTAGCCGCTGAAGCGAAAGCGGATGAAGAAAAAATTAAACAAGTGAAGGCCGCGGAAGCCCAAGAAGTATCTGCCAAACATAAAGCCATAGAAATCACCACATTGGCCCAAGCTGATTTGGAAGCCGTGGCTAAAGAAGCCGATGCCAAGAAAAAAATGGCAGAAGGTATTCAAGCAGAGCGAGCTGCTCCTGGGCTTGCCGATGCGAAAGTTCAAGAAGCCCGTGCTGATGCATTAGAGAAAGAAGGCGTAGCCGAAGCCAATGTCATCATCGCCAAAGGTAATGCTGAGGCAGATTCTTTACTCGGCACAGGTAAGGCAGCGGCGGAAGTAACTGCTGCACAAGGGGATTCAGATGCGCAAGCCGCCCGTGAAATTGGTATGGCCAACGCTGAAGTGACTCGCGAGCAATTCAAAGCAGAAGCCGATGGTCTTGTTGATAAGTTTGATGCTATGAACAACATGAGCGATCAAGCCCGTGATCACGAAGAGTACCGTATGGGTCTTGAAGTGGCACTGAAAGAAGCACTGGCGACCATTGAAGCGGGTAAAGAGATATCTAAAGAAAATGCTTCTGTTCTGGCCACTGCACTGCAGAAAGCTAAGATTGATATCGTGGGTGGTGAAGATCACTTCTTCGATAACTTTGCTAAGTCACTGTCTATTGGTAAAGCGGTAGATGGTTTAGCACAGAAAAGTAGCGTGATTTCAGGACTAATTAATAAAGTCAGTCAGCCAGCTGTCAAAACGAAGAGCGATGAAGACGTAAAAGCCTAAAGTAGTTTCTATTTAGGGTTTACAAAGGGCGCATAGCGCCCTTTATTTCATTCAACTGGCTAAAAGGATGCTGACATGGCACAGCCTAACGAACCTTCCGCTGCTGAAAATCTTGTTGATGAAGCCGTTGCACAAGGGGGCGCTTATGAAATTATTCGCAAGCGCCTTGTGGAACAGGGCAAACAATTAAGCACTGAAACCTTTCAATTAAACCAAGCAAGACTTAAAGAATTTGGTGCTACCGACATTGATGTGGTGGCTCGGGTTCGAGTGCGCACCGAAAATAACTGCATTGCCCGAGATATTGTTCAGGTGGGTGAGCATTTATTATTTGGCTATAACGTTTTTATAGGTCTAAAAAAAGAAACTAAAATAGAAGATGTTTTTGCTTTGTTTGATGTAGTGGAATCAGACGGTAATTTTGAAATGAAGCCGGTTTCCATGGCAGGCTCGTTTTTGGCGCAAAGTGGTTTTGTAAATGACTTTGAAGAATTGTATCGCTATTACAAGCATACCAAGCTGGTTCAGCTTACCATTAAAAATGGTCGTCTATTGGCTGGTTTTCAAATAGGGGAACGTTTAGAAGATATTCGCGTTTTCCGTTGGTCTGTGTCAGCGGATGGTAAAGATATTCAATATATCGATAACCGTGGCGAGCGCGACATTCAACTGCCCCCTGCTTACGATTTTGAATGGATAGAAACCCACCGCGACCACCGCATTAATGGCCGTCATCCGCACGTTAATATACTTGATAGTATTTTTGTTGAAACCATCAATGGTGATTTAACCATTAAAGTGGAAAACAACACTGAAGATGGTTTTGGAATATACCGAGAGCCGGTTGAAGATCAATCTCAGTCATTAGATGATGCCAAAATAAGTTACGCCCAAGTGGGCAGCCTTATTTTATTGAAAATCTTACCCTACCGTGAAGAGCAATGGCGTTTTATTATTTTTAATACCTTAAGTCAAGAAGTACTAAGGGTAGATGCCATTGGACAATCGTGTGTTCAGCTTCCTGAAGATCATGGCATTATTTTCCCAGGTGGCTATTACCTTCAAAGTGGTGAGTATAAGTCATTTGAGGGTGAAGAAAACCAGCTTACCTTTAAACGAGCCATCAAATCCCCTAACGGTGAAGACGTATTATTTGTTTTTTACGACCCCGAAGAAGGCTCCGTTGGACTATTCTTTTACAATTTAATTAATAAAGAATTACAAAATCCCATTTATGGGCACGGCTATGCATTAGCCGAAGATGGGCAGCTGATTATTTTCTCCGCTGAAAATGAGCCCACTCGAATACATCCCATGCAAATTTGGACAACGCCTTATGTAAGCGATGAATTCGCCAGCCAAGTTCCTGCTAGCCAAACCTTTTTAGGAAAAATAGGCAATGCAGAGTTAGTTCGTGGTGTTTCAGATTTATACAGTGTTCATCGAATGCTGGAAAAACAAGATGTCTCTTCTCGTTTGTATGAAGAAATCAGCAAATCTGCCAAGAAAATATTTGACGATCACTATTGGATTGAAAGTGACGATACCAAAGCCATATTCGATGCATTAAAAAATATTGCCGCCACGTCAGAGCTGGTGATAGATGAATTTGAAAAAGTTCAAAGCATTCGCCAGCAGTCTGTTAAAGCATTATTAGATGCCCAAAAGCAGCAGCAAACCATTATTCAAGAGGTGCGCCCAGACAATTGGCAAACCGCAGAAGAATATGTTGATGCCCTAGGGAAAATACGTCGCCAGCGCGGCCACTTAATTACCATTAAAGAATATCGTTACATTGATGTCGCCAAGATAGAATCTTTAAATACTGAGCTTGATGATATTGAAGGCTCTCTTAGCCAGCAAACCGTGTCTTTTTTATCTGATGATAAAGCCATAGAGCCTTATCTTGATAAAATAGACAGTATCAATAAAGAAATTGAACAAGCCCAAACCATTGCGGTACTGAACCCGTTAATTGAAATAGTCGAGGGCACTGCATCTGGTTTAGACTTATTATCTGAATTAATGGGCTCGTTAAAAGTACAAGACCCAACGGTTCGTACCAAAATAATTGATGCCATTTCTCAGGTTTATTCTAAGCTGAACCAAACCAAAGCCCGCGCCAGCCATAAACAAAAAAGCTTAGGTTCAGAAGAGGCCATTGCGCAATTTGGTGCCCAGTTTAAATTATTCTCACAAAGTATTACCAACGCACTAGGCTTAGCCACCACCCCAGATAAATGTGATGAGCAATTATCTAGGCTATTGATTCAGCTAGAAGAACTCGAAAGCCAATTCAGTGATTTTGATCAATTCATCGCAGATATCTTAGATAAACGTGAAGAGATTTATGAATCCTTTGAAAGCCATAAGCAAAGACTGCTTGATGAACAACAGCGCAAAGCACAATCGGTATTTGATGCATCAAGCCGAATTTTATCCAGTATAGAAAAGCGCTCTCTTAAGTTTACGAAAAGCGATGAGTTAAATACCTATTTCGCATCCGATTCATTGGTCATGAAAATTCGTGAGCAAGCGGATGTTTTGCGTGATCTTGGCAGTGAAGTCAAAGCCGACGATATTGATGCCCGCTTTAAAGCCATTAAGGAACAAGCTATACGTTCCCTTAGGGATAAAAGCGATATTTATGAAGCCGGTGGCAGTATTATAAAGTTGGGCCCTAGACATAAATTTTCGGTCAATACACAAGAGCTTGATTTAACCATATTGCCAAGAGATGGCGAGCTAAACGTGCACCTTACCGGCACCAATTATTTCGAGCCCATTACCCAGCCTGAATTATTAGCACTTAAAGACTATTGGGACATGTCTTCAGAGTCAGAAACCCCACAGGTGTACCGCTCTGAATATTTAGCATTTTTAATTTTGCAGTCAGCAAGATCTGGAGAGTCGGGTCTTTCATTGAATGCATTAAATAATGCAACTTCTGACTCAGATAAACTAAACAAGTTGGTGCAGGAATATGCGGCACCCCGTTATAAAGAAGGCTATGAAAAAGGCGTTCACGATCATGATGCTGTATTAATATTAAGCGCACTGGTGCCAGCCATAGAGCGTGCAGAAGAATTAAGCTTTGATCCAATATGCCGTGCCTTAGCACAAGTGTATTGGGCAAATATTAAAGGCAAAGAAAATAATCGTCAGGCTAATAGCAAAAATGATGATGTGTTGTCCTATAGCACTTGGATAGAGCGTGCCCAGTCAGCCAGGCAAATGCAGTCGGTGTTTTCAAGTAATGATGCCATTAACTTATTGGCCCAAGAAATTGAAGCTTCTATCACGCAATTTTTATTGGTAAACCCCATCAATGTGACACCATTAGACATTAAGCGTGCAGCCAGTTATTTGGTGGCTGAGTTATCGCGTGAGCGTTTAGAATTTATATCCAGCAAATACGCTACTGAATTGGTCGAAGAGCTAAAGCGCTCGTTAGATGAAACCTCTTGGCGTCAGTATCAAGGGGCCTTGAAAAAAATGTTGGGTTTCCCGGCCCAGCGTTGGAATTTAACCCAAGCTTGGTTGGATGCGTTAATTCGCGATAAAAAGTTAGATCATTTAACCCGTTACATCCCTGAAGCCATTGCGCTAATTAATGCCGATGAGCGTATTTCTAGACGAGAAACTCAAGCAGATCTTGAATTGTGCATTGAAGGTCTATTAGGTGATCACAGGTTATTAGAAAACCAAAAGCTTTCCTTTGCCATTGATGCCTTTTTACAGCGTTTAGAGCATCATCAGCAGGTGGTGGTGCCCGCTTATCAGCAATACCTTAAAGTTAGACAAAATATTATTACCACCGAGCGTGCCGCTTTAAAGCTGGAATCTTTTAAGGCTCGCCCATTAAGCTCGTTTGTTCGAAACCGTTTAATAAACGAGTCTTACTTGCCGCTCATTGGTGATAACTTTGCCAAGCAGATGGGTACAGTGGGAGATAATAAGCGTACCGATTTAATGGGCTTATTAATGATGATCTCGCCACCTGGTTACGGTAAAACCACATTAATGGAATACGTGGCCAGTAAACTGGGTTTAATTTTCATGAAAATTAATTGCCCATCTTTGGGCCATGATGTGTTGTCGCTAGACCCGGCTCAAGCACCTAATGCCACCGCTCGCCAAGAATTGGAAAAACTTAACCTAGCCCTGGAAATGGGCGAAAATGTCATGCTGTATCTTGATGATATCCAGCACACTCACCCTGAGTTTTTACAAAAATTCATTTCTCTTTGTGATGGTACTCGCCGAGTGGAAGGCGTGTGGAAGGGAGACCCTAAAACTTACGATATGCGCGGCAAGAAATTCAGTGTGGTCATGGCTGGTAACCCTTATACCGAATCTGGTGAAGCGTTTAAAATCCCCGACATGCTGGCTAACCGTGCAGATATTTATAACTTAGGGGACATTCTTGGCGGAATGGATGAGCAGTTTGCCTTAAGTTACATTGAAAACTCCTTAACCTCTAACCAAGTACTGGCCCCTTTAGCTACCCGTGAAACCAGTGACGTATACAAGTTAATTAGCCTCGCCCAAGGGGCGAATGTGGCGGCCACTGATTTGAAACACCAATACAGTGGTGCAGAAATCAATGAGATCACTGAAATTTTCAAAAAAATGTTTGTGATTCAAGATGTGGTGCTAAAAATTAACATGCAGTACATCGCGTCAGCCGGACAGGATGACAAATACCGCACAGAGCCCTCGTTTAAACTGCAGGGCAGCTATCGAAACATGAATAAAATGACCGAGAAAATTTCAGCGGTTATGAATCATGACGAGCTAATGCAAATGATCAAAGATCATTACATTGGGGAAGCCCAATTATTAACCATAGGAGCCGAGGGTAATCTTTTAAAATTGGCCGAACTACGCGGCAATTTAACTCAAGAACAAGATATGCGTTGGCAAGAAATTAAAAAGGACTTTTTAAGAAATAAATCTATGGGCGGTGATGACGCTGACGTAGGGGCTAAAGTGGTGGTGCAATTGGCAGATTTAGCTGAAGGCATGAAAAGCATTGGTAATACTGCACTGTTGGCGGCCAAGCAAAGTGCTATTGAAAAGCCTGATGCCAATCAAGCTCTGTCTAATTCCCTAGAAAAAGCCATGGATAAACTGCTGTTGGTGATTAAAGACAGTCAGCCTAATGTGGAAGTGGTGAATCAGCCGGTACCAGGTATGGGTAAAATACTCACGGTACTGGCTAACACCATTGAACACAGTATTTTTCCCATTGTGAAAAGTATGGATAAAAAACTGGATATCGATCTTAAAACTCATGAAAAAATGAAAGAGATTTCAGAGCAATTAAGAAATTTAGAAATAGATGCCAAGATTAAAAAGCTATGAATAAATTATCTCTACAAAGGATTGTGAGCAAAGAAAATGCTTGAATGGTGTAAAAGTTTTTTTACTCGTTGGTTTTCAAAGTCGGTTATTCATAAACCTTTATTAGCTGGGCAATGGTCACCACAGTGGAGTGAGTTTCTAAAAGACAAGGTCGCTTTTTATAAAGACCTGTCACCCAGTGATCAAGACCTTTTTAATAGGCGGGTTTTTTTATTCTTACAAACCACTAATGTGGAGTCGTCATACAGTGATGTCACAGATGGCGACCGCTTATTAGTGGCTGCCAGTGCTATTATTCCGGTGTGGGGCTTCATTGATTGGCACTACTTTAATTTAAAGGCGGTGTATCTGTTGCCTGCTTCATTTAATGAAAGGTTTGAATGTGGCCAGAGCGATTCTCAAATTACTGGCATGGTGGGCACAGGGGTCATGAGTGGCAAGATGGCCCTAAGTAAGCCCGCTCTTTATCAAGGCTTTACTAATAGTCGAGATAAACAAAACGTAGGCATACATGAATTTGTTCATTTAATTGATATGAGTGACGGGGAGTGTGATGGCTACCCAGAAAGGTTAAAAGAGTTTGCGTTTTCTATTCCTTGGTTTGAGTTGGTGGGGGAAAAAATTCAAGCCATTAAAAGCAATGACAGTAATATTCGGGAATATGGCGCCACTAATCGACAAGAATTTTTTGCCGTGGCCTCGGAATATTTTTTCGAGCGCCCAGATATGCTCAGCCGTAAACATCCCAAGTTGTATAAATCGTTAAGTCATTTTTATCAGCAAGATATTAAAGCCATAAGCGCAGACATAAAGCCTAAGAAAAAGGCCCCCTGTCCTTGTGGCAGTGGTAAGCGTTATAAACACTGTTGTATGCCAGCCCGTTAAGCATGCTATGTATAATAAGAAGTGGTAAGCAGAAATGAATTGTCCTCAATGTAAAGGTTACACCCTAGAGCCCACAGAAATTGAACCCGGTTTAGTGGCGGGCAGTTGCTGTAAATGTAAAGGCAGTTTGTTGTCGTTAATGAATTACCGCTTTTGGGTAGATAGGTACGACACTGTAAATAAGCCAACTCAAGAGCTCGCAGTGGCGCAAGATAATCAAAAAGCCCTTTCTTGCCCAAAATGCAGCCGCTTAATGACCAAGTTTAAAGTAGGTAATGAAACCCCTCATAGAATAGATTTATGCACAGGCTGTGACGAAGCTTGGTTTGATGAAGGTGAGTGGTCGTTACTTAAACAGTTAGATCTACACGATAAACTGCCTAAAATTTTTACCGAAGCTTGGCAGCGAAATATTCGCGTTAAACGCCAGCAAGATTTTGTTAATCAAAAGTATCAGGCTTTACTGGGGGCAGACGATTTTGAACGCTTAGCTACGTTTAAAAAGTGGCTGGATGAGCAACCCCACAAAGAAGATATTAAGCAATACCTTATCAATAAGCAGAATTAATAAACACAGTTAACTAAAAGGAAAGAACAATGAGCAATGATTATTTAGAGATGTCATTTCGTTCAATAAACTGTTTTGCCAATGACGGCAAGTTGGATGTGGGAGAGTTAAACGAAATAGTGAACGTTGCTCTAAAAGACGGCGTAGTTGATGAAAATGAAAAACGTGTGCTGGGCAAAATTATTTCACGGTTAAACGCGAAAGAGCTTCAAGGTGAACTTGAACAGCGTGTGAATCAATTGCGGGAAGAATATAGCTTTTAATAGAATGGCTTGCAGCATTAAATAGCACACCTAAAAAAACGGCCAATGGCCGTTTTTTTAGGTACAGGACGTACTGTATGAAGCGTTCACAGGGATGTGAAAAAGCTTCGATGTACAGGACGTATTGTATGAAGCGTACACAAGGATGTGAAAAAGCTTCGATGTGCAGGACGTACTGTATGAAGCGTGCACAGGGATGTGAAAAAGCTTCGATGTGCAGGACATATTGTATGAAGCGTTCACAAAAGCTTCCATGTCCAGAATGAAGCGAGCTGGGGATTACCCAGCCACTTCACTGTGAGACGTTAAAGAAACGCCTCTAGCTTGGATTATTTTTCCAAGTGCTCAATCTTGCCTTCAACGCCATCCCACTCTTCGGCATCGGCAAGTTTTTCTTTCATCTCGGTGATGTTTGGCCAAACTTCAGCTAATTCAGCGTTTAGTTCGGTAAATTTCTCTTGTCCTGCTGGTACTTCATCTTCGCTGAAGATGGCTTCTGCTGGGCACTCAGGCTCACATAGTGCGCAATCAATACACTCATCAGGGTGAATTACCAAAAAGTTAGGGCCTTCGTAGAAACAGTCTACAGGGCACACTTCAACACAGTCTGTGTATTTACACTTAATACAGTTATCAGTAACAACGAAGGTCATGGTCTTTTCTCTGTCTCATCGGCGCTATTGTCTCGGCGCTCTGTTTTAATCTTGTGGACACTTTCTGGGCGGCTATTCTAGTGATGCAGCCCAGTTTGAGCAAGTGCTTGGCTCATTTCTTATCTTAAAAAAGCTGCAAAAGGTATTAGATTAAACGGCTTTTAAAAAGGTGCTTTTAGGCACCGCCTTGTACGCTTGTTTGAACTTTATACACTTTATTCCTATAGCTTTAAAATCGTTTAAAGTAATGATTCTAATCTATTTAATGAATTAGTGGTAAAGATCAAACTTTCACCAATTTTATTACATCTTGGCTTTCAGCTCATAGAGCAGTTCAAGTGCTTGGCGCGGGCTTAAATCGTCTGGGCTAATCTCTTTTAATGCCTCTTCCACTTCAGATGGCGCCGCCATGGCGAACATGTCAGGTTGTGGAGAGAGTGGTTGTGCAGGGGCAGGCTGCACTTTAGCCGGTTTGGCTTCAGGCACGTTATCTTCTAACGCTTTAATTGTTACTTTATTAGTGGCCTGCTGCTCGCTTTCAACGCGGCCATCTTCCAGCATCACTAACTTCGACTTGGCTTGATCAATCACCTCACTGGGCACACCGGCCAATTTAGCTACCTGCAAACCATAGCTTTGATTGGCTGGGCCTTCTTCCACGTGGTGCATGAAAATAATGTGGTCATTGTGCTCAGTGGCGGTGAGGTGAACGTTCACTACGTCGTCGTTTAAATCGGCTAACTGAGTCATTTCAAAATAGTGAGTGGCAAACAAGGTGTAAGCACTTACTTGGCTGACTAAGTGCTGAGCACAAGCCCATGCCAAAGATAAACCATCAAAGGTGCTGGTGCCGCGGCCCACTTCGTCCATTAATACTAAGCTGTGCTCGGTGGCGTTATGCAAAATATTCGCGGTTTCGGTCATTTCCACCATGAAGGTAGAGCGGCCACCGGCCACGTCATCACTTGAGCCCATACGGGTAAAAATGCGGTCTATTAGGCCAATGGTGGCCGCCTCGGCAGGCACATAACTGCCAATGTGGGCCATTAATACAATGTGAGCGGTTTGGCGCATATAGGTAGATTTACCACCCATGTTAGGGCCGGTAATCATCAGCATTTTACGTTGTGGGTTAAACAAAACATCGTTGGCCACAAACGGGTCTTCAATGACCGCCTCCACCACAGGGTGACGACCTTGGGTAATATTAAAGCCCGTCTCAGTATTTAATACTGGGCGCACATAGTTTTGCGTGACGGCGCGCTCGGCCAAGTTAGACAATACATCTAGCTCGCTAATGGCGCCGGCGGTGACTTGTAGGTCACCAATTTGTTGAGCCAAGGCTTCTACAATTTCTTCGTAAAGGGCTTTTTCGCGGGATAAAGCACGGCTTTTGCTCGATAGGGCTTTGTCTTCAAACTCTTTTAATTCAGGGGTAATAAAGCGTTCGGCGTTTTTAAGGGTTTGGCGGCGCACATATTCAACCGGTGCTTTGTCAGACTGGGCCTTACTGATTTCAATGTAATAGCCGTGTACTCGGTTGTAGCCCACTTTTAAAGTGCTAATGCCGGTGGCGGCCCGTTCGCGGGTTTCAATATCAATTAAGAACTGGCCAGCGTTTTCACTTAAGCCCCTTAACTCATCAAGTTCGCTATCAAAGCCTTCGGCAATGACACCGCCATCGCGCACCACCACAGGCGGGTTTTCTATAATGGCCTTTTGTAAATTGGCCACCGTTTCAGGGTAAGTACTGATTTGCTTGCCCAGCATATTAATGGGCGCTGCATCTACTTCGCTAATGGCGTTTTGTAAACTAGGCAGGGTCGCCAGTGCATCCCGCAGGCGGGCTAAATCGCGAGGTCTGGCCGAGCGTAATGCGATGCGGCTTAATATGCGTTCAATGTCACCAATTTGCTTTAATACGCTGTGGATATTTTCATAACCGTAGCTATCGATCATGGCACTAATGGCCAGTTGGCGGTCATTCAATACGCTTTGATCACGCAGTGGTCTGTTTAGCCAGCGGCGCAATAAACGGCTACCCATGGCAGTGGCGGTACGATCCAGTACCCATGCCAGCGTAAAGTCACTGTCGCCATTTAGGTTAATGTCAATTTCTAGGTTTTTACGGCTGGCGGCATCCATCACGATGGAATCATCGGCCTGCTCCACCATAATGGTACGAATATGGGGCAATTCGGTGCGCTGGGTTTCTTGCGCGTAATGAATAAGGCTACCGGCCGCTTCTATACCTTGGTTTAAATCTTGGCAACCAAAGCCATGAAGGTCTTTGGTTTGAAATTGTTGGGTTAATAAGCGAAAGGCGGTCTCGTATTCAAATTCCCAAGCGGGTAATTTCTGGCACCCGTTACGCTCGCTAATGGCCGCGTCGTATTCTTTGTCTTCACTAATGAGTAATTCGGCAGGGCGTAAGCGCTGTAGTTCGGCCTCTAAGGCTTCTTCGCTTGCCACTTCCATCATGGTAAAACGGCCCGAGCTAATGTCTAAACTGGCAATGCCATGGTTTTGCTTTTGAGTGCGCCCATCAATATGGGTGCTTACCGCTACTAATAAAGAGTCGCGTTTTTCATCTAAAAAGCTTTCATCGGTTAAGGTGCCTGGGGTAATGACCCGTACCACTTTACGCTCAACCGGCCCTTTGCTGGTAGCTGGGTCACCAATTTGCTCGGCCACCGCCACACACACACCCATTTTTACCAGTTTGGCAATGTAGCCCTCGGCACTGTGATACGGAATGCCCGCCATGGGAATGGCATTACCACCTGATTTACCACGGGCGGTAAGGGTAATGTCGAGAAGGCGCGAGGCCTGCTTGGCATCCTCATGAAACATTTCATAAAAATCCCCCATGCGGTAAAACACTAGGTGGTTTTTATGTTCTGCTTTAATACGGTTGTACTGCTGCATCATGGGTGTAACAGCAGTGTCGGCGTTTTGATTGGCCTTTGATTTGGCGGGGGCTTTGGCTAGTTTGGTCATCTTAACTCTATTAAATCAAAGGGTTACGAAATGGTGATTATATTGCTTATTATGTCTTGGCGCATAAGCCTGTGGATATCCATCTTTGTCCGATAAAAAAGAGTCTGCATTGAAACGCTACTGATATGTTAAATACAGCCTTTCAAGGGTGGCCCCTAGCCGATGGATTCACAGGTTTTCATGGTTCAATTGCTTGGCAATCTGAACGGCGCACAGGATAGCAAAAGTCATCCCAAACCACTATCTATGAAGGGCTGTTGAGTGAACAAATATCTGTCCTTTTAAAGCAGTTAACGCTGACTGCTGTATGTTCTCCCCGGTTGAATGAACCCATTATGCAGGAATAGCTTTTTGAGGTTAGACGACAGGTTCTTAAGCCAGAAACTGATTAATTTAAGGAGGCTTACGGTTTAATATTTCTTGTTAGATTCAATTGAGAATAGGCCGTCATAACTTGAGGTACTTTGTCTGAATCTCCTTTGAGTTAGTAGGAGAATTTGGTGTTTGTTAGAAATGTAGTTCGTTTCTTTAAAATCTTCTTTGAGGTTACAGGCTTCAATTTCGAATGTCTCATGATTATGAGCAGGAATAGTGAACTCAAGGATTGTTATCGTGTTAAAAGTACCTAGGTTTGAATTTCTGAGTTTAACCTATAAATAAAAGTTATCAGGTTTACTCTATTTAGCTAAAAATTGTACTTTTATGAGGGCAAGTATTCTCCAAACATCTTCTTCTATGCAAAGTAATTATCTATAACTTTAATGACTCACTTCTATAATAGTAAGTTTAGGTGTTTGCTCAATTTTATCAGGGAGCCTAGAAAAATTATTGCACTGATTTCTGGTAACTACCATTAAACTAGAAAAATAAAGAAGCCGTTAAATGTGGGATAATTTTTTTAAATTTCTTACTAAGAAAATTAATTTTTTAGGTTTTTAAGTGAATTTTTTTAAAGTAATTAGATATACACTATATCGGTATAAGGCTAAATGACTTGATGAGCTCGTTTTTTAAACTGCTGACTCTTTAGTATTCGATAAAAGTTGATTGTAAAATAATCTAAAATAAATAGGGCATCCTTAGCGATATTTGTTAAATACTGTCGGTTATTGTTAAGTAATGTAAATATGTGATTTGCCTCCCAAAAAAAATAATTTCGCCACTATCTATTATTTAATCAGTGTATTTAAGGTATTGATTGTTACGAACAAAAAACACTCATTTTTAATGTTGGTCATTTATGTGTTAAAAACTGCAAATCTCACATCTGTAATGTAAATAATAAAATGAATTCCCCTACATTTCTTGTTAAAACCCGGCAGGCTTTACTGCACGCATCCATAATTTTTTCTGTGATATTGACGCCCAATCTTTATGGTGTTGAATACGATAACGAACTATCAGGTACTGACGGTAATGATGTACTTCATATTGGTGATCAAAATGACCACCTCTCGGGTTTAGGAGGAGCTGATACAATCTATGGGGCGGGGGGCAATGACTGGCTAGAAGGTGGAGGTGGCGACGACACACTACAAGGCAATGCAGGAGATGACATACTAGACGGTGGGTTAGGGCTAGATACATTATGGGGCAATGAAGACAATGACACGTTAAATGGCGGTGATGAAGCTGATTATTTAGATGGTGGCTCTGGTGATGATGTCCTTAATGGAGGCGATGGAGACGATACGCTACGTGGCAGTATAAACAACGATCAAATTGATGGAGGAAATGGTCAAGACTCGCTTTTTGGGGAAGCGGGTAATGATATTCTTACAGGTGGCGAAGGTGGTGATCATTATATTTTTTACCCCGGAGATGGCCAAGATACTATTCATAACTACGATACATCCGGTACCGATGTTTTATTTTTTCAAGAGACTATTACCAGCGATCGATTATCTTATATAAAAATAGCTAATGACCTTGAGATTCGTATAGATGGCTCATCAGACAAGGTTATTGTTAAAGATTGGTTTGTATCAATAGAATATCAAATTGATTACTTGAGTGGCGGTGAAAGTAACTTAGCCATACCAGCAAGCTACATTAATACCCAAGTGGTTGACGAAACAGATACCGGTGGCGGCGGTGACTCAAACCAAGCACCTGTTGCCAATGCAGGAGGTGACCAAGCAGTTTACGTAGGCGATATGGTTACACTTGATGCCAATGCGTCATCCGATGCTGAAGGTGATAGCCTAATATATGAGTGGTCAATACTCAGTGCTGACGGTATTACATTGTCTGATGGCCCAACTGCTAATACGAAACAGTTCACTGCGCCAGACGTTGTTCAAGCAACTATTTATTCATTTCGTGTAACAGTAACCGATACCGAAGGTGCTTCCTCTACTGATGATATAAACATACAAGTTAGCCCGATACCGGGTCCAAACCTTCCACCAATAACAGATGCAGGCCCCGACCAGATTGCTGTACCCGGAGATACAGTCACTATTGATTTGAGCGGCTCGTACGATACCGATGGTTCGCTAGCCGGTGTAAGGCTTGCCTACGAGCCTGGTGTGAATTTGTTTGCCCAATTTATAAATGCACCAATGTCATATCAATTTACTGCTCCAAATGTTTTAAGTACGACAATTTATAAAATAACAATAACCTTTACAGATAATGAGGGGGCTCAAAGTTCAGACGAAGTAGTTATTACCGTCAACCCTGCGGATGGCAATAAAACTCCAGTAGCCAACGCTGGGGTTGATCAATCAGTTTCTAGTTTCAGCCCAGTTATTATTAGCAGTAATAACTCCTATGATCCCGATGGTGACGCACTAATCCGTGAGTGGATTGTGGAGTCTGGTGAAATGCTGAACATGGTGGAATGGCAAGAGCCAAACAGTTACGTGTTCATTGCGCCAGAAGTCTCGCAAACAAAAGTGATAGATCTTAAGTTAACCGTGACCGATCCAGATGGCTTATCCCATGATGACACTGTTCAAATAACTGTAAATCCAATGGTACTTGTAAACCAAATTCCTGTTGTAAACGCGGGCCCTGATGTCATTGTCACAAGTGGTCATTTTGTAATGCTGGATGGCAGTAATAGTTACGACCCTGATTATCAAACTATCACTCTAGAGTGGGCAGTAGCCAATGATGCGTTTGAACTTGTTCAGGGCAGTAAAGACAACACAGTGCAGTTCAATGCGCCCAATGTAGAAACCCAAACGCAGTATGTTATTCGCTTAACCGCAACCGACGCTCTGGGTGCAAGTTACATTGATGAAGTATCAGTTACTGTTAACCCTAGCCATTTGCCAATTGCTAATGCTGGAGCTGATCAATGGGTGTCTAAAGGCAGTTTGATTATTTTAGATGGGCGATTATCTCAAGACCCCAATGGACAAACACTGCAATACGAATGGGAAGAACTTTCTTCTAGCAACCTTGTTTTGAGTTCAAGTATTGAAAAAGGCGTGGCTGAATTTATTGCGCCAGAAGTGGTAATGAACACAAGTTACGAACTGAAGCTAACGGTTACTACAGAAGATGGTCGTCAATCATCCGATACTCTTACCGTACAAGTAAGCCCTGATCAGGTACCGCTACTTAAACAAAAACCTGTAGCAAATGCAGGCCCAGATTTAATAGTAGATATTGGTGATACGGTATCCGTTGATTATTCAGAGTCATTTGACCCTGATGGAGGTTCTTTAAATTTTAAGTGGTCTTGGTCTTATAATTTACAAGATACTGAATTTGTTGGTTCTCAAGTTTTAGAATTTACCGCCCCCGATGTCACCGATACCACCACAATTGTATTAACGTTAACCGTAACAGATGACGATGGCTTACAAGATATTGATTATGTTGGTGTCACTGTTAATGGTACTTCTGGTGAGGTACAAAATTATGCACCAGTTGCTTCTGCTGGGTTAGACCAAACAGTTAATATTGGTGATGTGGTTGTACTAGATGCCAGTGAAACAAAAGATCCAGAACATAACGAATTTTCCATCAATTGGTCTTCCGTTACAGATAACACCATTAGCCTTACGCTAGATCAAAATCCTAACTTGGTCTCATTTATCGCGCCAGATACTCTGCATACTTCTGACCTTACTTTTAAAGTCACCGCCACAGACGATCAAGGTAATGTATCAACTGACGAGGTAAGTGTACTAATTTTAGGCCGTGAAGCTTTGCCTGCACCTACCGTTCCAGCTGCAGATGTAATTGTGGTGATGGATGAATCAGTCTCCATGACAGGTGAGCAATTATGGATAGGTGAAACCATTAGACCCCTTCAGGACTCCCTTGTGGTGCGTGGAATAGGCAATGGAACCATGCAGAACCGTTACGGACTGGTAGGTTTTGGTACTAATGAATATTCAGTTAAAACTTTTTCCGTTGGCGGCGAACAATATGGAACGGCCCATGAATTTATTTCGGCAACACAAACACTTCAAACGGAAGGGGGGGCAGAAGACGGCTGGCTAGCGGTTTCTTATGCATTAGATAATTATCAGCATCGTGGTGCCTCTGCACTGAATATCATTCTAGTAACCGATGAAGATCGTGACGAAGTCGATGGGTCTGTGAATTACGACAGCACATTAGCAAGTTTACAAGCACATAACGCATTACTAAACGCAGTAGTGAAAGCAAAATTTTATTGTGGTGATGGCCGTGAAGCCATTGGTATGGATGCGTCTGGCATAGGGTATTTGGCGAATGGCCAAGGTGGATTCGAAACCTGTTCTAACGCCCGAGTAGAAAATTATTCAAATGATAACGATGCAGCTACTACGGTTGAAAATTATGTGAACTTAGCAATGGCCAGTGGCGGTGCGGCGTGGGATGTTATAGCGCTTCGCTATGGTGGGCATTTTGCTCAGTCGTTTACGCAAGCCATTATTGATATTAAGACACAGGAAATAAGCACTCAATTATCGCAAGGTAAATACCAAGCCGTTATTGATACGGACCCTCAGCCGGCACAACTTAACGAAGTAATTTCACTTGATGGTTCACGCTCGCAAGTGGCTGATGGTGAGCCAGGAATTACTCTTTATGAATGGGATTTAGATCTAGATGGAAGCTTTGAAATTCAAGGTATAACCACTTCTGTTTCGTTTGCTCAAACAGGTGTGTACCCAGTTCGTCTGCGAGTTAGCAATGAAGGTCTTGGCATTTATTCCGACATCGTAACCGTTGACCTAGTGGTTGCAGAGTCCGATTTAATTAATCGCCCTTCAATCATTACCAGTGAACCGGTGACTCATGTATTGGATTCTCAAACTTATAACTATCAATTAACCGCGCAAGATAAACACTCTGATGTGACCTATCGTTTGATTTCACAAGTTGATGGTATGTCTGTTGATGAAATCACAGGTGAAATTAGCTGGCCTAATCCAGTACAGGGTGAATACGAAGTAAGCGTGCAGGCAATAGATGATGAAGGGTTAAGCGATACACAAATCTATACGCTAACGGTTACTCATATTAATCTGGCGCCGAAAATAATATCTGCTCATAAATTAGATGCTTATGAGAATGTGGCGTACCAGTATCAGGTGCATGCCTGGGACCCTGAATATGAAACACTGACATTTGCATTAGAGACTGCGCCTGATCGCATGACCATTGATTCGGTAACGGGTGTTATCAACTGGAGCCCGCTAATCGGTGATATAGGTCAACACACCGTTACTGTTACCGCGACGGACCCTTGGGGGTTATTTGATACGCAATCTTTCCAATTGACAGTACACAATGTTAACGATGGGCCAATCATTACATCCGATGCGGTCATCAATGCCATTGAAGATGCAGCTTATGGGTATTCAGTCACCTTCAGTGACTTGGATATTGGGATAGACCTACAAGAGCAACACACTTTTTCTTTAAACGTATTTCCAGTGGGTATGCAGGTCAATACTGTAACGGGTGAGCTATCTTGGCTACCTACCAATGACCAGGTGGGCAACCATAATGTACAGGTAAAAGTGACTGACCTAGATGGGTTGTCTAATACACAAAATTATACCGTGACAGTAATGAATGTAAATGACGCACCAGTGATTACTAGCACACAGGTCACGCAAGTTAATGAGCGTGAAAACTATTATTACAATGTGGATGCTAACGACATTGATGTTGGTGACAAGCTATCTTATGCCTTAACCATTTCACCAACAGGAATGAGTATAGATGCAAACTCTGGCATTATTAATTGGGTTCCAGAAATTGCTCAAATCGGTACACACAATGTAATAGTATCGGTTAAAGATATTGCCGAAGCTGAAGATACACAGAGCTATGTGATCACAGTTAATAATGTTGACGATGCCCCCAATATTATTTCCACCGCAGTGATCTCCATAAATGAGCGCGCCATATATCAATACGATGTTAATGCAACCGATTTAGATGTGGGTGAAGTGTTGGTTTACAGCTTGACAGAATTACCCACTGGCATGTCTATTAATTCAAATACAGGTTTGATTTCTTGGGTGCCCACCAGTGAGCAGCTAGGTTCACACTCAGTGAAGGTGCTTGTGACCGATACCGATAATCTTACCGATACACAAAATTATTATGTGCAAGTTCAAAATGTGAATGATGCCCCTTCATTTAGTACTCAGCCACTTTTAGAAATTAACGAACGTGCAAATTATGATTATGACTCGGATGCACAGGATCAAGATCCAGGCGACTCGTTAACTTACAGTTTGCAAACAGCACCAATCGGCATGAGCATCAGTTCTTATTATGGCCGGGTCAGTTGGACACCCACATCCGATCAATTGGGCAGCCATGAGGTTGTGTTAGTGGTCACGGATCAAGGTGGCTTAACCGATACGCAAAGCTACAATATTCAAGTTAAAAATGTTGATGATGCTCCAAATATAGTATCAGCAGCTGTTACCTCTGTGCCTGAGCGTGAAACTTATATCTACGATGTAAACGCAACTGACATTGATATAGATGACGCTTTAACTTACAGCTTGAATGAATCACCAACTGGCATGACGATTAATGAAACAACGGGTGAAATTAGTTGGTTAACCAGCGCGGATTTATTGGGTAGCCATCGAGTAACGGTACTAGTAACCGATTTAACCCATTTAACCGACACACAAACATTTAACGTATCAGTAACTGATGTGAATGAACCGCCATCTATTACTAGTTCGGCGACAACCACAGTCAACGAATATGAAAGCTACGTCTACGATGTTAACGCCACGGATCCCGATCCATCCGAGAGCTTAACCTATAGTTTTGTTGCTGCGCCGCAAGGCATGTCTATTAGTAGTAATAGCGGTTACATAAGTTGGACGCCAGAAGCGACTCAAGTAGGTGATCACGACATTACGGTACGTGTAACTGATAAGGGTGGACTGACGGATGATCAAACCTTTACGATTGCCGTTGCCAATAAAGAATTTGCTCCGGTATTTGTTACGACACCCGTAACTGAATTTTATCTGGGTGATGCTTATTACTATTACGCCGCAATTGCTACTGATAAGGATATTGGCGAAGTATTGACTTATAGCCTGATCGAAAATCCAGATGGCTTGTCAATTGACTCAGCTACCGGTGCGATTAATTGGATGCCATTAGATTCACAGCAAGGCAGCCAGCGTGTCAGTATTACCGTAACGGATTCCACTAATTTAACCGCGACACAAACTTTCAATATTAACGTAATTGGTATAACGGTAAGTGATCTAGTATTTACTACAGACGAAAACGTCGCGTTAGATATTCAGTTAGTTGCCAATAACCTGACTATGGGTGACGTGACGTTCTCTATTTCACAACAGCCTTCAAACGGAACCATTGTTGGCGAAGGAAAAAATATTGTTTATTTACCCAATAAACATTTTGAAGGGGAAGATACGTTCCAGTTTACAGCCACAAATGAATATTCTGTATCAGCTACTGCAACCGTTACGGTAATGGTAATCGGAAAAAATGATCCACCAAAAATTCTGAGTGAGCCAAATAAAAAGCATGTATTGAGACCTGCGTCTGATACACCTACGGAGTTAATTTTAACTGACTGGGAAGCGATTGAATTAGCAGGTGAAAGCGCCACTACGAAATGGGTATTTGAAGAAGAAGGAAAGGTTGTTCTTCAAACTCAGCATTCAGACCCAGCAGCCTTGGTGGGGGGATTTGATAGTGCCTATTCATTAATAGAAGGTACTTTTGAAGTGGCCACATCAGGTGATGATGATTTCATTGGATTTGTGTTTGGTTATCAAAATACTCAACAGTTCTATTTATTGGACTGGAAGCAAAACCAACAGGGAACAAAAAAAGGAGTAGCCTTAAAGCGTTTTAATAAGCCCTATGGTGCAGCTTTCACTGATGGCGATTATTGGTCCAGTACACCTAATAATTACACGGAGCTTTATCGTAATGAAATATCCTACCGTGATAACGAAGAATATGGCTTCTCATTAGCATTTCAGCCTGGCCTTATTTCTATTACTATTACCAATGCAGACGCTGTGGTGGATACCTTTACCATAGAAGATGGCACGTTTGTTAATGGTCGCTTTGGTTTTTATAATTATTCTCAAACAAACACCAAGTTTAGCGGCTTCCGTACTACGTTATTGGCAAATAATCTTTATGCCTACCCAGTAGAAGCCATGGACCCAGAAGGACAGCCGTTAACCTATCATTTATTAGATGCTCCTGATGGTATGACTATAGATGAAGAAACGGGCGCCATATTCTTCTTAACAGATGAAAATAATTTAGGAACCTTTCATGTAGAAATTGAAGTGGAAGATGATCAAGGCCAAACAGATCGTCAAGCCTATGATTTTGTGGTGACAAATGATGTCCCCATAATAGTGACTAAACCTAAAACATCAGCCTTTGTCGACCAGCATTACACATATGGCGTGGCGGCATTTGATCCTAATATTAATGACTTGTTAAATTATTCTTTGGTTAAAGGGCCTGCGGGAATGACCGTGGATGCAATTACCGGAGAACTAAGCTGGACGCCGTACACAAGTGATATTGGCAGTCACGAAGTCATTGTTGAGGTAGCCGATCAAGACGGTAATTTTGATCGTGTTACTTACACGCTAGAGGTGCAACTACCAGAACCCAATGAAGTACCTGAATTTACCTCGGTACCTGAATTTGAAGCTACAGTGGGTCGCCCTTATCGTTATGTGCCAGAAGCTACTGATGCCGATGGAGACATAGTCCAAATTTTATTAGGCGAATACGTTCCGCAAGGGTTGGAGATGTTTGATGGCAAAACGATTACCTGGACTCCCACTGCTGATCAGGTACGTGACCATACGCTTATCTTTGAAGCAAATGACGGAAAAGGAGGTGTGGCTCTACAGCCGGTCACCATTACCGTTAAAGACTTAAACGAAAACTCACCACCAAGAATTGAATCTACGCCTCAATATCAAGTATCGGCTGGTGAAGATTACAGTTATCAAGTTGTGGCCACAGACGTAGATGGAGGCGCATTAAGTTACTTCCTTGAACTGCCTCCGGTTGGCATGACGATAAATAAATCGACGGGTTTAATTCAGTGGCAAGTGCCTGAAACACAAACCAATATTACTGAAATTAATATAAGGGTCACTGATTTACAGGGTGCGTATGCTAGCCAAAAATTTGCTATAGGCATTATTCAACCTATTACTAATTTGCCACCTAGAATAGAGAGTGTGCCAGGCTATGCTGTAACTGCTACAGCAGAATATCTGTACCAGGTGATCGCTTCTGACCCAGAAGGCGAAAGTTTAGATTATCAATTGTTAACGAATCCAGCTGGCATGACGATGGATTCCAATGGCCTTATTTCATGGATTTCAACGCTTGAGCAATTGGGCAGTCATGAGGTGGCGCTGGCAATTGCTGATATTTCCGGTGCCACAGCGCGACAAAGTTTTTATGTGAAGGTAAGTGAAAACAATGCAGTGCCAGTGATTACTTCCACGCCTAACTCAGGGGTGGCGGTAAACAGTTTGTGGGAATACCAGGTGCTAGCAACCGATTCCGACGGTGACTTCTTAACCTGGAAACTGGCCAACACACAAGCTGACATGAGCATTACATCAAGTGGCTTGTTCAGCTGGGTTCCTCCCATGAGCTGGGTGGGGCAAGCCGTTAGCTTCGATATTATCGTTGAAGATGGTCGCGGGGGTCAGGCAGTTCAAAGCCTGAATGTACCTGTTAATTATCAAGCTAATAACGCACCGGTGATTACCAGTACGCCTACCTATGCTGCGCAAGTGGACGCGCAATACGCTTACCAAGTAACCGCAAGTGATGCCGAAGCCGATGCCATTACGTATAGCCTTTCTGTAAGTCCCAGTGGCGCATCTATCAGCGTGAGCGGATTAGTTAGTTGGACACCTATAAGTGATCAAGTGGGCACTGCTCATACATTTAAAGTCATTGCACAAGATGCAATGGGTGGCCAAAGCATTCAAACCTATCAAGTGGCGGTTAACAGTACTCCAACCAATAACGAACTACCTGAAATTGTAAGCTCACCGGTTGCACCGGCCATCGTTGATATTCCATACGAATATCAAGTGATCGCAAAAGATGCCAATAGCGATGCATTAAGCTACGAGTTAATCAGTGCACCAACGGGCATGACGATCGATGCAAATGGGTTGATCAAGTGGCATCCCCCCATCGAGCAAGAAGGCCAACATGCGGTGACTGTTCGTGCGAGTGATCAAGGTGGCTATACACAGCAAAGTTATGTGCTACCTGTTGCTGTAATCGTGGATGATGGCAATACAGATGATCCTGATACTCCAGATGCTCGTACCAACCAATACCCAGAAATCACCAGTACGCCAGCTTATTCTGCTGCGATTGGTAACACGTATGAATATCAGGTTAATGCAATCGATGCTGACGGTGATGACCTGACTTATGTCTTGGTGTCAGGCCCAACCGGTATGGCCATGGATACGCAAGGTCGAATTATCTGGTCACCCACCACCGAGCAAGTAGCCAAACATAGCGTTGAATTAACCGTTAGCGATTCATTGTTCTACGCCACGCAAACCTTTGAAATTCAAGTACGTGAAACACCACTACCACTGGAAGTTAGCGTACAAGTTAATCCAACCGTTGTAACGCCAGAACAAGACGCGGTCATAACCGTGTTTACCCGCCATGGCTTAGGGGTAATAACCCGTGAGCTTTGGGTTGATGGGCAATCGATTAGCCTTGACCAATATGGAGCAGCAACCTTTACCACAAGTATTGCCGGCAGCTACGACATCATGGTTAAGGCCACCGACCAGCTAGGTGAAGAAATCAAGCAAGCGGTATTAATCGTAACGGATGTTTACGATTCTATTCCACCAGTCATCGACTTGTCGGCCATAGAATATTTAGATGTGGTGACGACACCAATAGATATCATTGCCACGATTGAAGATGAAAATTTAATAGGTTGGAGAGTCATTCTTAAAGAAGTTGGTGCTGCATCAACCGATTACCAAGTTATTGCTACAGGTACTGGTACAGCTGATAACAGCGTACTAACAACCTTAGACCCTACAATGATGATGAATGGGCTTTACCATCTTATTATTGAAGCAACAGATGTAGGTGGTTCGATCACTCAGGAAAGCACGCTTATATCTATTGAGGGTAGGCTTAAACTAGGTAACTTCAGTATTACGTTACAAGACCTAAGTATTCCTCTTTCGGGTATTCCTATTAGTATCTCGAGAACATACGATAGTCGCCAAAAGCATAAAACGTTGGATTTTGGGAAAGGTTGGAGCATTGATTATCAAAACATATCAATATCAGAGAATAGAAATCTCGGTGAAGGTTGGAACTTAGTTAATCGAGGCGGTGGGATGTTTTCTAATTGGTGTATTGAACCCTCAGGCCCACACTACGTGTCAATCTCACTACCGTCAGGAGAAACCGAGAAGTTCGATATGTCTGTAAGTCCCCAGTGTGGAGGATTTTTTCCCTCTGTGCATGTTAAGCCAGTATTTACATCAAGGAATGGTTCTAGTTCAAAACTAGAAACAAATGAAACCACACTGAGATTAAATGGTGACAGCCTGCTTGATATATTTGGAACGGTTACGACATATGATCCAAGCGACTATATATTGACTACCTCTGATGGTCGAAGATATGAGTTAAATGAGCAGTTAGGAATCGAAAAAATAGAAGACCGCAACGGTAATTGGGTAGCCTATTCTGATAATGGTGTTCAGCATTCATCAGGAAAAGGGGTTTCCTTTCTTAGGGATGTTGATGGAAAAATAATTGGTATAACTGATCCGGAAAATAACCAAATAAATTATTCCTATGAAGCGAGTGGCAACCTTACAGCAGTGGCAGACAGAGAAGGAAATACTACAACCTATAGCTATGATGGAAGTCACGGTTTAGTCGAAACATATGATCCGTTAGGCAGAAAGATAGGTAAGCAAATCTATGATGAAAAAGGAAGATTAGTTGCCTACGAGGATGCTAACGGAAAGCGTTTCGAATTTAGTGTTGATACAGATACTAGAACCAAGGTATCCCATGATGCTGACGGGGGTAGGGTGATATCCAGCTATGATGCTAAGGGCAATCTAATAGAGTTAACAAAAGCGGATGGCAATACATGGAAATATGAATACGACAGCAATGGTAATACAACCAAAGAAATTGACCCTAAAGGCAATGCCATTACAAAAGCCTGGGATCAGAATAGTAACCTAGTATCGACTACAGGTAAGCTAGGTAACACCGTATCTTATATTTATGATGATTACGGTAGTTTAATTAGTAAGAGTTACTCAAACGGGGCTGTAGAATCAATTTTATATGATGACTATGGAAATAGATCAGCAGACATTGATGCTTTAGGTAACACAACTCATTATGAATACGATGAAAAGGGCAATTTAACTAAAGAAACAGATGCGCTTGGAAATGAAGTAACCAACTCATATGATAACTTTGGTAACAAATCATCATCGACTTCTAAATCAGGCTTAGTGACAACATACATATACGATGCGAATGGCATAGAGATAAGCAGAGCCATTCAGCATAAAGATGAGGCCGGTGAAATATATAATGTGAGTGAGTCACAGAGTTTCGACAAAAATGCTCATATTCTTTCTTTACAAACACAAAGAGGCAGCAGCTGGGCATATTCATACAATGAAAACGGGAGCCGAACATCCAAGGTAGGTTTGGGTGGCTTGAAAACACTGTACGAATACGATACCTATGGAAATCTAACGAAAACCATATATCCAAATGGCGCGATTATCGAAAATGATTTTGATGAAAAAGGGAATATCATTAAGTCCATTAATGAAAAGGGCGATGTTACAGTTAGGACCTATGACTCCAATAGCAACTTATTAACTGAGGTAGGCCCACATTCAAGTATTACAAACACCTATAATGAGCTTGGGTACCTAGTAAACCGGTCTGATGAACTGGTCACAACGGACCTAGAATATGATGCAGTTGGAAATGTAACACATGAGTCAAACACCCTAGGGCAAGTACGTAGCTATACATATGATGTAATGGGGAATCGAACCTTTACAACCGACGAAAACAATTACGTTGTTGAGTATGTATACGACCTAAACAATCGCCTACTGGAAACAAAATATCCAGATGAGACTAAAATTGAATCTGAATATGACAAGCTAGGCCGTGAAATATCGAAAACTGATCGAAAAGGTAATAAGACGGAGTATAAATATGATGCTTTAAGTCACCTAGTTGAAATTACAAATGCGTTAGGGCAAGTGACGAAATACGAATACGACAGTAGAGGCAGCAAAGTGTCGGAGACGACTGCTGACGGAGAATCGACTCGTTGGGTTTATAATGAGAAAGGAAAATTAACCTCTAAAACGCTGCCGGCTGGTCAAAAAGAAACGTTTGCCTATGATGAAAATAATCGCCTATCTAGTAAGGTCGACTTTAACGGATTAGAAACATCCTATGTGTATGATGCCTTAGGTAGGCAAGCTGAGAGTTCGTTTAATGAAGTTGAAGCAACGGTTCTCACGCGAAATGAGAGTGGCAAAATTACGGCTGCCAATATTAATGGCGAAACAACCCAGTATGATTACAACTCACAAGGCAGGTTAATAAAAGAAACCTCTCCAGAAAACAAAATAACAACCTATCAATATGATGGTAAAGGCAATCGAACACAGATAGCTATAGACGGCAGTAGTACTGAATATCAATATAATACTGATAATGTAATGTCAGCTATAACAGATAAAAAAGATGGGGAGTACAGTTATAGCTACGATAACTTAAAGAGGCTTATCCAAATAAGTTTGGCTAACGGAAGTTACACCCAGTACGAGTACAGCGATGAAGGTTATGTTGGCAAAATAGCGCATTTCAATTCTATTAATGAATTATTGCTCTCAACGAGTTACGACTATGATCCAAATGGAAATATCATAGGGTTAGAGCAGTCGAATGGTAAATTGACTCAATATACATACGACGCATTAAACCGAATCACGGCCTACAAGACCTTTCTTTCAGAAGTTGTCGTAGAGGAGGTAAGTTATGCGTACGATGTCACCAGTAACATAGTCCAAAAAACTAAAAATGGTGCCGTTACCAGCTATGTATATGATGCGAATGACAGGCTGCTAAGTGCTGATGGTATTGCTTATGAATACGACTCAGCGGGTAATATCACTAAACGTACAAATGATGACGGTGAATACACATTCTCGTATGGATTGAACAATTTGCGTACCCAGTCAGTAACGCCAATTGGAACAATAGATTATCGCTATGATTACAGAGGTATAAGAACGGCCAAAACAACAGAAGGTCAGACAACGGCATATTTGTTGGATAACACGTTCAAATACCCTGAAATTGCAAAAGAAATGAATTTGAATACAGGTCAAAGCATTGACTATACTCATGATCAATTCTCGACGCTGGCTGAGCATTCTGAAATTGGCAGTAGTTATATCTTGGCCAACCAATCTGGGTCGTCACAGTTAATTACAACAGAGAATGAAGACGTCACCGCAGCCTATGAATATGATCCATATGGCCAGGTAAACTCAGACGACCCATCGGTGAACCATTTATACAATGGTGAGTACTATGATGATGAGCTAAATGAGGTCTATCTGCGAGCCAGAAGTTACGACCCTCAATCCATGCGATTTACCCAAATGGATACATGGCAGGGCAATGCCGTGAATCCCATAACCCTCAATAAATACCTGTATGCCAATGCAAACCCGGTTATGAATATTGATCCATCTGGACATATGGCTCTTGCTTTGGGGATGCATGTTCAACGTGCAACAAGGAACATGGGTTACTTTCAGTATGTAAAACAACTGTTGTTTGGATTGGGTGCCATTGGAATAACGGAAGAAACTTATGACAGGTGGCAGCTGAATGCTCAATATCAAGCAGCTGCCGATAGAAATAAAGCTATAGTAGAAGCAAATGTGACCGAAGCAGCGGATAGTAAAGGGTGTAGCGCTGCACCATTGCTATTTCATTATTCAACGCGTGTGAATACAAAATTAATCCATGGATCGGGACAACTATTCATTACAGATGCTATTACCCGGAAAAGTAGAAAAGCTCCTCAATGGGATGGTATTACAAGGCCTGCAGGAGGTTATGCAACAACTATCTCCCCTTGGCAGCCTGGGATGACAAAAGAGATGCTAGCACTAACAAACTATAAGCTAAGCAAGGAATATGCTTTAGAAATGCTTAATAGTGGTTATGTGAGTGCCTTTGTTGCCATGTGTAATGATGGATTCAATTCTATAGGCGGCTTGCATGAGTGGTATCACCCCACAGGGATGGGCATAAAAACCATAACAGAAGATTGGAATCCTATGCCCTAAATACAGTTTTAGAACAAAAGTTGTATTGGATTCCATGTGGAGAATATATGAAAAACATGTTTTTTTTCTCTAAGTCTGAGTTAGATATGAAGGCGTTAGGGGAGGAGTCAATGAATCTTTTTTTAGAGCAAATGCGTCAACGTGATTCAGAACGGCGATATCATTTAAAATTAGAGCTTAAAAGGTTGGGAGTGAGTTTCGAAAGCTGCAATCTGCAGGTTCGAGAGGTTAGGTATTTTAAAATGTTTCTAAATGAAGAAATAAAAAGTGGTAACGTATTTACAGGATTTGGATACGAAATAATTTATGCAATATGTACGGATATAAATCAGGATACAAACTTTAGTTACCACTACTGTTTAAATTCTGATCTGGAGTTCGATTGCGATGATTTTTCCTGATTTTACTGTTGATTTAGATGACATATTAATTAAGGGTATTTTCTACTTTAAAAAATATATTAAAAACAACAATAATGAATCGGTGAGGCGTGTTGTAAATGAATTAAAGAGCCATGATTTAGGTTTAGGTGATTTCTCATTCAAAATCTATGAAATAGCTTGTATTAAAAAAAGTAATCAGTGTGATATTGAGTTTTCTATTACGCTAGAGGCAAGGCTAGGTGAGAATGAGTTTTCAATGTATCTATATAAAATGAGGTTAACGCCAGATTTAGAATTTAAGCGAGATGAGTTATTAGGGTAACTATGGCGTGTAGGAACAGATACGTAAAGCCAATGTGGATTTTAAGGGAATGTATTGAATACACAAAATTGTAATAGGAGATTGTAATAGGGGATTGTAAGGAATATATAGGACACCAGAATATATAGGAATATATAGAAGAATGAGAGAAACTTAATCAAAGGGGTCAGAGCCATTGATTTTTCGATTTACGATTGCCTGACAACATTGAAAGCGAATCGGATATCCCTTCATCCTTGCCTTATGGCCTGTTTAATGTAATCGGCGAATTCACAGTAGATGGCGAGGCAGTCAGCACCAGTGGTGCAATGAAACTGGGCACAGAGTTAAAAAATGAGCTGGGGTATTACAGCCCAAGATTTGGTTGGGGGGTGACATCCAACCCCATAATCGCCGCCGATTACCAAGCCGTGGCCATGGACCTACAAGGGGTGAGTGCTAACCAGCTTGATAAAGTTAAAGATCGATTAGACAGCGCCAAAACGCTTTTGGAAGCAAGCGTAGCGGATCCTGATGCAACCGACCTAACCACATTAACCCGTCATAGTTTAACGGGAGATATACTGCAAACCGGTGCCATGGGCTATATGGCCATGACCAATGTGCAATCAAAATTGTTAGCCCTTCAATCAGACATTATTTATTACCGCGAACCCAGTTATGGCACATTCTCAACCTCAGCCAGTTTAAGCTATTTCTTTTTGCAGCCGCAAACAGTGAAGTTTGGTGCGGTAGTAATGGACATGGACCGTATGCAAAATTCGGCAGAGTGTAAAAGTAACTGTTGGAATAACTGGAGCGAATTTAATCAGCAAAGTGGCGCCATGATGAGTGCACTAGAGCATGTGATTCCTGAACAGCTATTTTCCACTGCTGAAAATCCTGCCGAGGCAATTAGTGCGGTAAAAGCTATATCTATTGCCAATGCCCAAGGGCAAAAGATTTACACCTTAACCAGTGATAATTTCAGCAGTGTTAATTGTAAGCGCAGAACCAACCACAGCCTTTTAATAAACGCCTAGATTCCTTAAAGTTT
>OJBM01000149.1_pt1 | contig 31874 bp, 25 predicted proteins | sample 1591061 | NCBI WGS metagenome assembly OJBM01 (sample SAMN05416872, study PRJEB24817) | seawater metagenome | isolation source: Sea water | place: Canada:Atlantic | collected 2013-11
TGACTTAACGACACATCTTATGCCTAGTATTTGGCGCGCTTCTCGACTTGCTGAAGTCGAGCATCTTCAGGTAGTTTGGGTATTTCTAGCGATGTCTCCTTGTAGTCTATTAGCTAGCTAGTTACACTTTTAGCAATTTTTTATAAGAGAAAAAACAATGAATAAAAATATTCTCACTAGCGCCTTAGCAATCGCCATTGGCACTGCAACATTAACAGGCTGTCAGCAGGCACCGTCTAGCAATGTTGTCGTCGAACAAAATGTCGTTTCAGCAGAGCAGCAAGCCCAGCAATTTTCAGCGCAGTTTATTGAATCACTATGGCAGCTATCACCAACATGGGCGCTTTATAGCGGCTATCAAAAATATGCAGACAAGTTAGTCGTTCCTGATGACTTCTCTCGTCAGCAAACGCTTGATTTCGTAAAGGCACAGCGCGCGATGCTCAGTGCAATTAATACCGATGAGTTATCACCAAGTACGCGAATTGATATGGCCTTGGTTAAAAACACGCTTGATTCGATGGAATGGAATATTACTACATTTAAGTCATGGCAATGGCAGCCAACGCAATATAATGTTGCCGGTGGTTTCGCGCAGATTATTAATGGAAAATATGCACCGTTAGATGAGCGCCTTGACTCTGTGCTAAAACGTCTGAAACTCGTGCCTCAATATTACGCCGCAGCACGTGCCAATATCGAAAACCCGACACTAGAACACACAAAACTAGCGATCATGCAAAACAAAGGCGCTTTGGGGATTTTTTCTGACGATCTAATCGAAAAAGCACAACATTCATCGATGAGCAATGATGATAAATCACTCTTTGAATCACGTGTATTAGAAGCGCGCCAAGCAGTGATGAGCCATATTGATTGGTTAGCAAGCCTCAAACAAGATCTCGACAAAAACGGCGCCCGTAGTTTCCGCATCGGCAGCGATTTATATGAACAGAAATTCGCGTTAGATATTCAGTCAGATTTAAGTGCCAATGAACTTTATCAAAAAGCACTGAACGACAAACAAGTAGTACTTTCTGAAATGGCTAAAATTAGTGACAAATTGTGGAGTAAATACTTCCCTAACACAGCTAAGCCTAGTGACAAACAAGCCATGATCAGCCAAATGATCGAAAAACTGTCCGTAAAGCATGTTAAACGCGAAAACTTTGTCGAAGAAATTCGCAATCAAATTCCTGCGTTAGAAGCCTTTGTTATCAAGAACAACTTGATAACACTGGACAAAGACAAGCCGTTAGTAGTGCGTGAGACACCTGAGTACATGCGTGGCTTTGCAGGCGCATCAATCAGTGCCCCTGGGCCATATGATAAGAAAGCGAACACCTATTACAATGTAACACCGCTAGACAACATGAACGAAGAGCAAGCAGAGAGTTATCTACGTGAATACAATCATTGGGTGTTACAAGTGTTAAACATTCACGAAGCAGTACCAGGCCATTACACGCAGTTAGTCTATTCAAACCTATCGCCAAGCTTAGTAAAAAGCTTATTCGGCAATGGCGCGATGATCGAAGGCTGGGCTGTTTATTCTGAGCGTATGATGCTAGAAGAAGGCTACGGTGATTTCGAACCTGAATTGTGGCTAATGTATTACAAATGGAACCTACGTGTAATCACTAACACTATTCTTGACTACGAGATTCATAATAAAGGAATTAGCAAAGAACAAGGCCTAGCCTTAATGATGGACGGCGCTTTTCAACAGCAGGCAGAAGCTGAAGGGAAATGGCATCGTGCGACAGTATCGCAAGTGCAGTTAACAAGCTACTACTCTGGCTATCGTGATATCTACGACTTCCGCGATGAATACAAAGCGCTGAAAGGTAAAGACTACAATGTAAAAGCCTTCCACGATGAGTTTTTAAGTTACGGCAGCGCACCAGTGAAGTTTGTGCGTGAGTTGATGATGGAGAAGTAATTCTTCTCTCAATAAAAAGGAGAGTTCAGTAACCTGAGCTCTCCTTTTTTAAACACCATATTGAAAATACTATAGTTAATTTTCAATAGTTATTTTAAATGTCGCGATTGTTTTACTAGTATCGAAATGAACACCTTGCATAAAATCAGTATCTGTGCGAGCTGAATCTAGCAATACAATTACTTCAGCGGGATTTGATTTGTCATTTCCAGATGTAAAAGATAAACCGTCATCACTACCTGCATCATATACTTTTAATTCGAATGTCAGATTATCTTTCCATTGATTGTTTTCAAATAAAACAACACTATCAATTCCTACAAACCAATCAGGACTTGGTGCGATCATAGAGGCCATAGATAACAATGGATGAGATTGGTTAACTGAAAATGTTACTGACGTCATAGAATCACCAACGCCAATACCATCACCTTCAATCTTAGTCTGCGCATAGCCATCTGCAATGTGTTTATCGAGTTCTGGAATTATCGTTGCTCGATTTCCTGTCTCGGCAACTTGAACCATTCCAGGTGTAGATAACATAGAGCTTTCAAACATATGCATTTGTTCGTTATGAGTAATGCCAATTAATGGAGAAAAATGAGCAGAGCCCTCAGGATAATTAGTCGGAAAATCAGTCCCGTTCCATGTAGAAGTGAATTCTAATTTATAAGTTACTTCTGTGGGGGCTGGTGTTGGTGTTGGTGTTGGTGTTGGTGTTGGTGTTGGTGTTGACGAATTCCCACCACACCCAGTTAAAAATAAACAACTTATTATCTTACAATAAAATTTATTCATCTAATTATTTCACCTATTTAAAGTTAAACGATATTCTTCATAATTCAGTTTACCGCTCTATTACTTAACCAACCAGAAAAAAACATAATAGACTGACTTCATTGGCTATTAAGACTTCCCTTATAATTCATTGACTTGATATATCAAGTAGCCTACCTATTAAGTTCTAAAAGTTTGGTCAACTATAAGATTATATTAAAATTGAGTATTTTTCGCCCTTAAGGATACCACCTTTTCAGCATCTTTTTTGTTAGCAACCCAAACTAAATCGCAAATTCCGTCTTTGGGATTGAAACCGGTGGGCGTTGTTAATAAAATATCTCTAATCTTTTCGTGATCAAATTCATGGCAAGCTATATCCAAAGCATCCAACACTGATTTATATTTGTCCCAAGGTAACATTGCTTCGTGGGCCGTCATTATTCTTTCGTGCTCAGTACCTGTTACATTGTCTCCAATAAGTAACTCTTCATATAACTTCTCTCCAGGGCGTAAACCGGAGAATTCTATCGAAATATCACCATCAGGATTGTCAGCATCTTGTACCCTAAATCCACTCAAGTGAATCATTTTAGAAGCTAAATCAACAATTTTTACTGACTCTCCCATATCAAGTACAAACACGTCCCCCCCTTTCCCCATTGCACCAGCTTGAATAACTAGTTGTGAAGCCTCAGGAATTGTCATAAAGTAACGAGTAATCTCAGGGTGTGTAACTGTTATAGGCCCACCAAATGAAATTTGTTTTCTAAATAAAGGAACAACAGAACCTGACGAGCCTAGAACATTACCAAATCGAACCATGCAAAAACGTGTATTATGATTTTCTTTAGCGAGTGCCTGTAAAGATAATTCCGCCATTCGCTTCGTTGTTCCCATAACATTTGTGGGTCTAACGGCCTTATCTGTAGAGACCAGAACAAATGTTTCCACATTAGCTTCAATAGCTGCGCGCGCAGTAAACACAGTCCCGAAAACGTTGTTACGAACGCCTTCAATTACATTATGTTCAACTAGTGGTACATGCTTATAAGCTGCAGCGTGATACACAGTTTGAACATTAAAAGAAGTCATTACGGCTTTGACTCTATTTTCTCGCTGAACAGACCCCAGAATAGGTAAGACTTCTAGATTCAAATCGCTTGACTTAATTAATTCCGACAGTTCTTTCTCTATACTATAAAGTGCAAATTCAGATAATTCGAATAATATAAGTGTTTGAGGCTTTTGCTTTATTATTTGACGACATAACTCTGAGCCAATGGAGCCACCGGCTCCGGTAACCATAACAACCTTGTCTTTAATATTGCTACTCATTAACTCTTTTCTAGGTACTACTAAATCACGCCCAAGTAAATCATCGACGTCAACTTCTTTAATATCACTATAAAGTTTATTGCCGCTGACAAGATCTGCCATAGCCGGTAATGTAAGTACTTGTACAGCTAAAGGTTCAAGAGAAAGCAATATTTGTTGACGACGTGAATGAGGAACGCTAGGAATAGCAAGTAACACTTTTGTTACTGAATTCTCAGAAACCAATTTTTTAATAATACTTGGGGAGTGTACATAAACTCCTTGAATCACTGTACCATGTAATGAATAGTCATCATCAACAAAAATATAAGCACTATACTCAGGGCTCTGTGCCAAAGCCGTTACGAGCTGACGCCCACTAACACCTGCTCCATATATTACAACTGACTCTCCTTCCTTCTTCATACCAGAACCAACGAGTGCACGAATAATGGCACGAGAACCACCAATAAATATCAATGCGAACGCCATATAAATAACGGGAACAGTACGTGGTAAGTCTACTTGAACAAAATAAGAACAAATAACTAACACTAATGAAGAAATACATACACCAGCTAAGATTGAAGTTAACGCTTGGACTCCCATAAAACGAAGAATAGCCCGATACAAGCCTAATTTGATAAATGCCCAAATGCTGAGAGGCCATAAACTAATAATTAATAACCAGTAACCACTTTCAAAAAATACATCAATTTGGTCAATTCGCAGTAAAAGAGCAGCCCAAAATGCGCAAATAATAAATAAAGAATCTACAAAAACACTAATAAGTCGTTTTTTAGTTCTATTTAATGAAAAAAGAAGCTGCATAAATTTCATCATAAAATCCTGTGATAAGAAGTAATCAAAGTTCTTGTAATTGACACACTAAGATAAACCCTACTAAGTTGTAGCAGGGTTTATCTTATCATCGTAACAAACAACTTACTTAATTGTTGCTTTCGTCATAACATCGATAATAGCATTGCAAGTATCAAGCATATTCTCATCCGTTAAAGTAGGATGAACTAAAAACATTAAACTCGATTCACCAAGCTCCATGGCGACTTTAAGCCTCTCTTTTGGTCTAAACCCAGTATTATCAAATGCTTTTTCTAGGTAGACCTCAGAACATGAGCCTTGAAAGCACGGAACATTGAGCGATGTTATTTCACTTACTATTCTGTCTCTACTCCATGACTCATTAAGCATTTCCTGATTTACAAATACATAATGCTTGTATTCTGCATGTTCTACATATTCAGGGACTTCAACTAATCTAATTGAATCAAATTGCTGGAAAACCTCATCAATCAACTTAGCGTTTTTTTGTCTCTTAGCTGTCCATTTAGACATCTTTTGCAATTGAATACGACCAATTGCAGATTGCATCTCGGTTAATCGCCAATTAGTTCCGAAACTGTCATGTAGCCACCTAAACCCAGGTGGATGTTCCTTATTATAAATTGAATCCCATGATTTACCGTGGTCTTTATAGGCCCACATTTTTTTCCATAAAGATTCGTCATTAGTCGTGACCATACCGCCTTCACCACCAGTTGTCATAATCTTATCCTGACAAAAAGACCAAGCTCCAATATGGCCAATAGAACCAACTGAACGACCTTTATACTTAGCTCCATGAGCTTGGGCACAATCTTCGATCACATAGAATCCGTGCTTTTCACTCAACGCCATAATGTCATCCATTTCTGCTGGCATCCCAGCTAAATGAACTACGATTACAGCTTTTGTTTTTGGAGTAAGAGCCTGTTCTATCGTTTCAGCGGTAACTCCTTGACTATTTAAATCAACATCAGCAAATACGGGAGTTGCACCAGCTGTCACAATACTACTTGCAGATGCCAAAAAAGTTCGAGGAGTGGTAATTACTTCATCACCACTGCCTATTTCTAAAGCTTTAAGTGCAATGTCAAGAGCGAGAGTTCCATTGGCTAGTGCCACTGCAAACTGAGCGTCAGCCCATGTAGCAAACTCTCGTTCAAACTCTCGCCCTTCGGAACCAGTCCAGTAATTGACTTTATTTGATAAAATAACTTTGCTAACAGCATTGGCTTCTTCTTGGGTAAAGCTAGGCCATGGAGAGAAATGAGTGTTTAACATATTAACCCTTAATTACTTTTGCTGGATTCCCATATGCAGTTACACCAGCTTGAATATCCTTTACAACAACAGAACCAGCACCAACAATGCTAGACTTACCTAGATTTAAACCTTGCTTAACAGAACTTCCAATACCTAACCATGCATAATCAAAAATACTACATCCGCCAGCTAAGCTTGCAGACGGACTAATATGAACATAATTTCCAACATAGCAGTCATGCTCAACTACAGCATTCGAATTAATAATTACTCCAATACCAATTTCTGAAAATGAATTAATTATCGCTCCGGCAAATATTACTGTTGCATCAGAAAGCGTTGAATATTTACTAACAATAGCTGATGGATGCACTAAAGCAGGAAGGTCTAAGCCATTTTTTAGAAGTAACGATATCTTATCAGCTCGAATAAAATTATCTCCAATGCCAACTGCGGCACAAGAATATTCTTCTTTTCGACACAACAAGTCTTGCGTACTACCAAAGATCGCCCAGTGCTCAATTGATTTTTTCTGGGGGTAAGCGTCATCATAAAACTCGATTAAAAAATTATTAAGTTCAGCTATTTCCGCTACAACTTTACCATGCCCACTGGCGCCCAAAATTGCAATTTTTTTCTTATTCACTATTAGGGCCTTTAAATGCCTCTATGCTAACGTGATCGTTTGCGTGTATTCCCTCGCGAATAAACACTTTTCTAACGGTCATAAGCAATATTCTCAAGTCCAGCAAAATGTTTTGATTTTCAACATACCAAACATCAAGTTTAAACTTCTCTTCCCAGCTGATTGCATTACGGCCGTTAATTTGTGCCCAGCCTGTCAGGCCAGGTCGAACTTCATGTCGCCTAGCTTGCTCCTGAGAATATAAAGGTAAGTATTCCACAAGCAAGGGACGAGGACCGACAAGACTCATGTTACCTTTTAAAATATTCCATAGCCCAGGTAGTTCATCTAAGCTCGATGCACGCAGCTTAAGACCAAATGAGGTTAATCTTTCGGAGTCAGGTAGCGCATTCCCATCTTTATCAAACGCATCTCGCATACTCCTAAATTTGATCATTTCAAATACCTCACCATCTAAACCTGGACGTTTCTGCTTGAACAACACTGGCCCCCCAAGCTTCACACGAATGAGAATAGAAACGATTAAAAGTAGTGGCAAAAATACAATTAGAGCAATTATTGAAACAACAATGTCAATCATTCTCTTCATTTGACGACCTCCGTTACCCATTTTACCCACTTATCAGAGAGTAAATTACGGTCAAACTGTTGGAGTGCTAGCGAGCGCGCATTAATTCCCATTGGAAGTAAGCTGGTTCTATTCGCCATAGCGTGCTCAAGTGCGTCCGCAAAAGCAATAGAATTATCGGGCTCTACTGAATATCCACACTTATGTTCTTTTATCATACCTGCTAACCAACCTGGGTAATTATTTAATACAGGTAATCCAGCAGAAATATAATCAAAAAATTTATTTGGAGACGTTCCAAAGTAGAAAGCAGGTACGTTAGCTAAAAGTTGAAGACCTATATCAGCACTTGACATTAGTCCAGCGAGTTTTGCTTTATTAACAGGCGGATGAAATATAACATTTGATAAGCCCTCTGCACTAGCTCTTGATTGCAATCCTTCTTTAAGTTTACCTTGCCCAACCAAAACAAGTTTAATGTCGTTGCGGCCTCTGCTCTGCAATTCTTTTGCCGCATCAAGTGCGGCATCTAGGCCATTAGCGACACCATGCGTACCTGTAAATATAGCCATTAAATCAGTCTCAGAAACACCTTCTGGGCGCCATGCATCGACTTTAGAAGCAAAAATATTTAAATCACAACCATTAGGTATGATCTCAATTTTATCCTTTAATACTCCACGAGCAGCAATACCATCGACTATTCCTGGTGAAAGACCAATACATCTATTCGCAGAGCGATACGAAACCCATTCTAATAAAGACATTAAACTTAATATAACTGGGTTTTTTATAACTCCCATCTGCTTGGGCAATTCTGGCCATAAGTCCCTAACTTCGAAAACAAACGGTTTTCTTCTAAGCCATCGTGCTATTATCCCTGGAATACCCGCCGTTAATGGCGTAGTAGTAGCAAAAAGTACATCATAATCTTTAGTTAGAGCCAGACCCATACTTTTAAATGCAAACTGTAAAAAAGTAAAGCTACGTTTAACCAAACCGTCATTATTTGAGTAACTCAAGTCAAACTCAATTATGTTAATACCATCCACAGTACCGACCCTTTTTCCTTTTATAAAATCATTTAAAAGGCCTGTTTTACCACCGGAATAACTGCCGCACACCATAGTGACCTGATGCCCACTTTGAATCGCTTTTTTTGCCATTTCATAGGAACGTATACCCGCAGAACCTTTTGGCGTAGAAAAATGTTGATGAAAATAAAGGATGTTCATTTAAATTATAACTCTAAAATCAAATGTTAATAGAATATTCTATATGATAGAGAAGTACCATAAATAAGTTTTTTCAGTAATGTACCAATTTTTAAATTATAATTAATGTTCAAAATTAGCGTTCGTTTGTTACTTCTTTCTGCGTTACAGGGCTTCCAGTTTTTGGCTCCCTTTTAATCAAGACAACACTTCCGTGAGACACACAAAAACTAATAAACAACCAAAATTCAGGACGCTGCCAAAAAGTAGAGCTAACTAATAGCCTTCCCATGGGTAAAATAAAGAGAATTAGGAATACAATTTGTAAATATTTGTCAGGCACTCTTGAAAAGTCATAAGTATAAATTAAAATAAAACCTATGAGTAATAAGAAACCTATCACTCCAAAATTAGCTAATAAATCTAAAAAAATGTTATGGTAATACGTCGATTGAAGGTCAATATAAACAGAGTTTAATGGCGCCCCCCAAAGTGGACTATCATAAAACCTCTGAAGCGCAGCTTCATAAAACAAATCTCGCCCAGATGATACACTGGTAATTGACACACCAGTAATTAGCATCTGCATCTTATCAACTGCATATGATTGAATCCCAAATTCTTCCAACAAACTTGCTAGTCCCATAATGAGACTTGTAGAAAACACTAAAAGAAGTAGAAGTGAAAAAGTAAAAATCCAAACTAATTTTTTGGAAACCCTAAAGATATATACGTAGAAAACTAAAAAGACTATCAGAGTCAGGCTGGCTCCTCGAGCACCAAAAACTAGTAACAAAACTAAAGAAGCTAACAGTAAAAAAGCTGTAGTAAGCCTATAATTTCTTTCAATATTTAGATAGCAAAAAGAAAACACAACGGTCGGTAATAACGCATAACCAAAACGCATGTAGTTGACATCACCATTATAGTAAAAAGCGGTAAACGGAAAGTAAAATATAGCGAGAAAGTTTATCCATGCTAATACCCTACCGTACTTTAAGAATGTTTGATAACAAAAAGAGAGGCCACCACACATCACACCAAAAACACCTATAGTCAAAAACGAAAGTAACATTGTAAGTGCGACATTCCCTTCCGAATTTGCAACGCTGTATTCAAAGGGGATTTTGCTTAATATGAATAATAATGGAATAAACACGATAAGCAGCATCGATAACCGTATTGTTTTTATACCAACTAGGGTTACATAACCTCCTAATATTAGACAAATTAATGGAATCGATGCATTGCTAGATAAAAATAAATTAATTGGAATTGTTAAGCCATAAATAAAAAGCAGTAAAACTACCACCAATGAATTATTTTTCTCTAACTGACTGCTTGAACCTCTATAGCTCATTTATCTTCCTATGCTATGAAGAATGAATAACTATATTCACTCTCCAATAAAATACGTTTCATATTTTTTTTCTTCTAAAAATTCGACCCAGTCAAGAAAGCTATTCTTTACAATAGTATCACTCTTAAACGTATGTATTCCAAATAGATTAGCCATAAAGTCCAGCATTTTATCTATTGCTAAGAATCGAATATTATTCCAAAATAGGCCTGTGTGGTTTTCCCTCACAAGACGATTAAGATAAATAGAAAAACTATGAAAATTAATATTGATATATTCTAAATTATCTAAATGAGGTTTCACTGATTCAATGCTTAAAAAATCAGGTGATAAATTTTGTATTTCAACTCTTTTCTTTATCGACATGAGTTCTACAGTAGTGACAGGATACTCTAACACCTTACCCTGACAATTGACCTGATTAGTGTTGCTTAATTTTCCGGTAATCAGATTTATATTTGGCTTATCATTTTTTGACATTGTTGAGCTATATTTAAAGCCCGCCTCTTCTAATGCTGAGTAATAAAACTCATTGCGTCTAAAACCGCCAGGCCTAAATGCGTCTACGTCACAATCTAAATCCGTAAAAAAATCCTTAGAGAAACGTAGCATACTCACTTGTTGCTCTTGATTATAAGCACCAAAGTCATCTGAATCACATTCAAAATCCATTGGTAACTCAAAGGCATGAAGATGTGATGCTATCTTAATATTTTCGAAGCTTTTAAGACTTAAAACCAAGCATTTAATGAGGTCTAAATACTCTGTATTATCTATACTCTTTTGCTTTGAAGATAAACTGATAAAGAATGTTGCTTTCAAGTTACGCTTTCTAAGCTCATGAGCTATAAACATTGCGCCCAAATAGACGCCTGCCAAAGAGTTTTTATTCTTACTAATACCTGAAACAATGGTCTCGATATCTACTGTAATATATGTTTTTTTCATTTTGATAACTTAATTTTTAATTGTTTTAATTTCTGCACGAAGTAACTTCCTAAATACTTAGATAAATAGTTATACATGCCAAAAATAAATGAGTTATGTATGAAATGAATTGTCTCGCCCACATCTGTAAAAATGGGGTTAAATGAAAGTTTAAACTTTTCAACCGCGGGGGGGCCACCACATGAAATATCATAATATGAACAGTTCTTTTCTCCAGCTAAACGAATGCCTTCCATTTGGAGAAAGTATCCAGTATTCAGATCTGGAGTATGCCTATGCACACCGCCCATTGTATAATGCAATGATTTACTTGAACGTTCCAAAAGAATCGCCCCTTGAAGCTCATCATTGTACCACGCAGTAAGTAAATGGGCTCGACCATGCTTTGACATAGAAATGAGGGCTGTTGACATCTCCTCCCAACTTCTTACGCTGTATCCTTTTTTACCAGCATTATCTTCAAAACACGAATAAGCTTGTTTTAATTCATTTTCCGTTTCAGCTAATTTTACGGTCAAGCCTTTACGATACGAAGCTCTTACGTCTCTACGTGCCTTCTTAGAAAATGATTCAATTATCCTCTCTGGTGCTAATTGTTCATCATGCTCATCTTTTAAGGCTATTAGGTTATATGATTCGATTGAAGGTACTTTAGTAAATACTTTTCCTTTTCTTCCTTCTTTTTTGGCCAGAAAGCTTAGGTTAGCAGGTAATGCTATTTGAGAAACACAAGCATTTACCTCTTTTGCTCTACTAACAAACTTTTCCACAAAAGCATCCGCAAGATCAATATCTCTGTATGTTGGGCCGTAGGAGCAGATATACACTTTCAAAAACAAGAACTTTACGATGATATTAACTGATCCAATTAGAATATTGTCTTCACTATCCACGCATATTATTAATTCCCAATCAAAGCCATATTGCTCATAGGACTTTACCCTATCCATTGTCTGTAAAAATGAGCCAGATTCATTACTTAAAATAAATTCATTCCATTTTTCTGTATATTTAGGTTCTTTAGTAACAAGCCACTTCACCATTTAACGATTATCCTCATACAACAAAATTTACACTATACTTTCAAAACTTTACTAAAGTTGAGACCTAATACTTTTTTTGAAAAAAAATATGAAATAAGTAGCGAAAGTAAACTCAATACAACCCCTACTGCCAATTTAACTGATTCAAAAGTAACGACGCTTAAAATAGTTACAAACGATATATATATCACTACAAAAAACAATACCCGCAACATTAAACCATTGTATTTAATCGAATAAAGTTTATTAACAATAAACATCATAATTATCAAATGAAGAATCGCAGTTACAACAATCGACCAACCTAGACCAACTAAACCGTAATTATGAAAAAAGAACAAATTACAGCCTAACTCAATTAATCTAAGGACTAATGCACACGCAATAAAAACTTTAGTATCCCTTTTTACAACAAGAATCAAATCAAACTGATTAGACAAAATAGTAATCAGGGTTCCAAAAACACCTATTTTTATAAAGTCGATGGCAACTATAAACTCTTGTGAGAATAGGAATGGCAGCGCAAATGGCAAAATAAAGATAAAAATAACAAATATTGGAAGACATATCGTTAAACTTACCATCGACTGCTTATTCAATTCATTTAGAATTTTGTTATTGTCTTCAAAAACGGCTGCAATTCTTGGATAATAGTCTGTTGTAACAGCATTTATTATTACGCTAAAGTATCCAACCATCATGAGGATACCAACGTTGTAATATCCCAGCTCTGTCAAACTACTTTTATGAACAATATATAAAGATGTAAAAAAGACAGTTAGATGACTCAAAATGGTCGCAAATGATAATGCCAAGCCAGTCTTAATTATAGGCCGAGCCAATTCGCCCCAATTATTAGATAAAGGGGTATTGATAAGCTTTATTTTTTTGACATAAATACTAGAAACAAACAATGCAATAAGAGGCGTTAGCACCAATACAGGAATAATTCCGCTATCTTTAAAAAACACGTAGATCAAACAAGATAAAACAACGCTAAGTAGAGAGGCTATAATATTTGCTTTTGCTAGATATACAAGTTTCCTCATTCCTTTCAAAATAGCAAGTTGCCCTTCCCAAAATATAATGAATGTAACTGCTATCCCTAAGAAAATAAAATCATAAAAACTCAAAGCCTCTGCGGAAAAAACATCTCTGAAAGGTATAATTAAAAGTACAATAACGAAACCGAATAATGATGTTAATAATAATAATCGGTGAGTCAACCTTATCAACAGAGAATATTTTTCTTGATCGTTTTTTGCATTTTGTTCTGAAATATCTTTAACAACACTCTGAGATACTCCAAGTGAAGCAGTGGTTTTAATTAAACCGCTTAACGATGTCAACAGACCAATTAAACCTATTCCTGCTGGGCCTAGCATTACAGCTGCGACTTTATTGACAATAGCTTTCCCTGCAACACTAACAACCTGAACAAAACCAAAGAGAAGAGTAGTCTTAAATGTGTCATTGTAACTTTCTTTACGTGACATGATTTTTTACTTATCTTTCTTCATTGGCAAAGAGTATTTATTCTCCTGCATCTTCCCTAAAAGTCCCATGCAGGCACCTTTTGACATCCAAATATAATCCTTGATTATTGAGAACTCACCCATTACTACATGCTTTAACGCCTTAAATACAGCCCCTGAGATCATAAATAGAAAAACAATTACTGAGCGAAATAAACCATAATGCTTCTTTGCGACATAAACTTTATTTCTACCTGCCAAGTATTTAGTAAATGACTCTCGACGATCAGTCGGAGAAGAGGGCGCATTTATATGTTGATGCCAAGATCGCGCACTCTTAACTGACGCCATTTTAAAGCCAAGCTTTTTAGCCCTAATTCCCATATCTACTTCATCTGAGTACATAAATAATTTGTTATCCTGAATACCAACTTGTTCGTAGAATTCTCTTTTCGCAAGATTTGCACCACCGGTAACAGCCTCACAATAATTGATATCCTCTTTAATATCATTAATATGAATGCCATCACAATAAGGCTTCATAATTAACATTTTTGATATACCACAACCAAAATCAGAATTAACTAAAGAGTCTGCGTTTAATAAAATAGGGGATACCATTCCGAGTTTTTCTTCTGAATTAAGTACTTGATGCAGTAACGTAGTTGCCGCCTCTCCCATTTTTATATCGCTAGCTAAGAGCATGATAGAATCGACCTCACTCAATGACAGTGCATATTTTATGCCATCATTATAAGCACCAGTACAGCCACCATTACTGTTTCTGCGAATAATATGCGACTCAGTAAACTTCTTTGTTAACGTATCGAAATATTCATCCGTTGAGTTATTATCTACAATTATATGAATAAATAAGTCATTCTTATATTCATTGTAATGCTGATACCATTCATTCAACTTAAAATCATCATTATACGTGATTGTTATACAGGCTATTTTCATGTTTAATTCTTTTAACTATATATGCTACTTTGAACTTAATTCTTGCTTAACATAATCTAATGTCAATAGTAGCTCTTTCATTTCTTGAACGGTTAGCTGATCGGCATTATCAGAATTAAATTCAATATCACTCAAATCAGGCCCTTTAGTTTGAACATATGATGTGTAATTTAAATCACGCATATCTGCAGGAACTCTGAAAAAATCTCCAAGCTCGTCTGCTTTTGACATTTCTTCTTTACTACAAAGCGTTTCACTCATTTTTTCTGCGTGACGTGCGCCTATTATCTTAATGTCATTTTGTGATTTAAAAAGCTCACTCAGTGCTTTAGCCAACGTCAGGATATCCGATGCAGGTGCTTTCTGGACAAATAAATCACCTGGTTTTGCGTTTTTAAACGCAAACAAGACTAGATCTACAGACTCTTCTAAAGACATCATAAACCTTGTCATTTTAGGGTCAGTAATTGTAAGCGGAGAGCCCTCTTTAATCTGCTTAATAAATAATGGAATGATTGACCCTCTCGATGCCATTACATTACCATAACGAGTAACACTAATAACAGTATCGTTTTTAACGGCTCGAGCATCACGAGCTTTTGAAATTGCCAACTTTTCCATTAATGCTTTACTAATACCCATAGTATTAATTGGGTACACAGCCTTATCAGTACTTAAGACAACAACTTTTTTGACCTTATTAACTAAAGCAGCCTCAAGCACATTTTCTGAACCTTGAACGTTTGTTTTGACTGCCTGCATGGGATAAAATTCACATGAAGGTACTTGCTTTAACGCAGCAGCGTGAAAAAGGTAATCAACACCCGACATTGCAGAATTAATACTTTGAAAATCTCGAATATCACCAATTATGAAATTTAACTTGTCACTTTTGTAGCTAATTCTCAACTCTTCCTGTTTTTTTTCATCACGGCTAAAAATACGTATCTCTTTCAGATCAGAATTAATAAATTTTTCTAAAACTGCACTACCAAAAGATCCAGTTCCACCGGTTATCATCAACACTTTATTAGTGAACATCTTTGAATTACTCTCCACTTTATTTGAATTTACTTATTTATGAGTTCTAAAATACTATTTAATTCTTCTACGATTTTGTCTAAATCGCTTTTATCTAACCAATAACCGCACGGCAGCGCTATAATCCGCTCTTGGATACTTGCGACATTCGGTAACTCGAAATCGTCATTATTCTCAAAACAACTATATTTGTCATTTCGATAATGCATTATTGACGCCATTATACCTTTCTCTTTTAGAAGCTCGAGAACCCTATTACGCTCTTTAACAAGAATCAAAAATGTCCAATATACTGGTTTACTATTATCCAGAGGGGAGATTAAAGTAAGCATATCGATATTTGAAAGTTTTCGTGCTAAATATTCAGCATTAGCCCTTACATTGGTAATCCTCTGATTTAACGAGCCTAACTGTACAAAGGCGGCAGAGGCACAGAGGTTATTCAATCCTATAGACCAACCAGCGACGGGAATATCTGAATGCGGATTTATTTCGCCATTTTGACTTCTAAATGTGTGGTAATCAATCCCAAATCGACGTAATTTCTTAGCCTTAAAAGCATCGCTATCATTCTTACAAACCAAAACGCCACCTTCAAATGCATTTATCTGTCGGTTTGGATACAAGGAATAGACAGAGAAATCACCAAAACTTCCAGCATAGTTATCATTAACGGTTGCTAGTAATGAGTTATTACAATCTTCAATCAACTTAATGTTATGTTTTTTACAAATTTGGGATATCTCATTGATATAGCCAACATACCCAGCTACATGATAAACAATTACCGCTTTTGTTTTTGAAGTAATTGCCTTTTCAAGCTTTTCCGGGTCCATAAACACAGAGTTAGGCATAACGTCAACCCAGATAGGGATTGCCCCTAAGGTTGATATTGGAGAATTAGTTGCCATACAAGCATAAGGAGAACTTATTACTTCGTCACCAGCGTCGACACCGGAGAGATGCAATGCTAAAGAAATTGAGCTAGTCATGTCAGCCGTAGAAATTACATTACGCAGATTTAATAACTCGCTTAACCCATTCTCAAACTTAGAAATATACTGCCCACTTGCTATCTGACCATTGCTCATAACTTCATTAGTGATTTCTTTTATGCGATCACTATAAAACGGTTCGAATAATTTTATATATTTCAAATCATTAACCTTTACGTAGCACGTCTATTATATTTTGCCTAATTTCATCACTAACCCACCAACCACAAGGAATGTGAATCATTCGCTTATAATATTCATCTAATTGGGGCATATCACCAGCATACTGATTAAAAATAGAATGCTGGTGATTTGGCCTATGTAATTTTGATGCTTGAACACCAATATCTTTTAAGCAACTTTCTATATTGTCAGAGTCATCAGACAACACTGTATATAACCAGTAACTAGGTTCAGCCTCTGCATCAAAGGTCGGCACTTCTAAGCCCGGTATTCTAGGGATATTCTGATCAAAATATTTTCCGTTGCTTACATGTTTCGATATTTTTTCAGAAATAACGTCTAATTGCGCTAATCCTATGGCAGCCGCAACATTATGCATATTATATTTGTAGCCAATTGACGTAATATCCACTTCGGTTCTCGCCACTCCTTTTTCTAAACCGAACCACCGAAATTTTTTGGCATCGCGCAAGAACCGCTCATCTTTAATTGAAAGAAAACCACCATCAACGGTTGTCATATGCTTAATAGCTTGAAAAGAAAATATACCAAAATCACCAATATTCCCTACACCTACTCCCGAGTATTTTGCCCCCAAAGCATGAGCGCAATCTTCAATGAGAGGTATATTATATTGTCGTGATATATTAGATATTTCATTCAATCTAACAGGTATACCTGCATAATGAACTATTAAGATAGCTTTTGTCTTGCTTGTTATTTTTCGCTCTATTGACGCTGGGTCGATATTTCCAGAGAGCACATCCACATCGGCAAAAACAGGAATTGCTCCAACTTGTAATATTGCAATATTTGTTGGTTCCGCTGTCATACTAGTAGTTATTACTTCGTCACCAGGCTTCACCCCGGAAAGAATTAATGAAGAATGTAGTGCCCCAGTGCCGCTACTCATCGCCATACTGTTTTTAAGTTCAAATTGCTTCTGAAATTTCCTCTCAAACTCATAAACAGCCTCCCCCTCACCAATCATTCCGCTATATAACACATTTTCAAGTTCAGGCATCAATGTTTCTTTAGGCGGTAGCCCTACTTTAACCAATGGAATCATAATTTAAATCCTATTTAATACGTTAAACTCATATAAAGATTCTAGCTCAGAAATGCTAATAAAATTATTCAGTGGTAACCACATTTGAAGATTGGCATTACTAACATTAGTGTGAGTTTTTTGCTGGTGAAGAGCGTTGATAATCGAGTTTCCAACACGTGTATTTATTCTAAATGACTTGGGAAAGATTGACTTAAATAGACTAATGACAGACGCGTCATCTCCGGTCCAATCAACGACAACACCACCGTTATCATCCCATACAACTGATACTTCCGTTCCACCTCTTTTATAAAGGTTTCCATTATGCGAAAATGCAGGTAGTCCTACGTTCTTTGAGAGTTCTTCAGTCTCATATTCTAGAGGAGGAACAACCTCATCCTCTGGAAATATTACTGTTCCGTATTGAGTTTTATCATGAACGACAAACCCATGACTTTGATAAATATGATGTTGACTTGTCCAAAGCGTTAGAGCATCGTAATTTCTACTGAATGCTGATTCAATTAGCGTTTCAAACATTTTACCTGCTATTCCATTACCACGGTAATCTGGGTCGACGCAAACTAACCCCACACAACCAACAATGTGTTCGCTCGAGTTACGCGCTATTTTACATTCCCTTATAATCAGTCCAGCGACCACTTTATCGAAAACTCTAGCTTCAACAGACCAAATATTTTGTTCAGTTTTAATCCATGGGAAATGACGTTCAAACGACACTCCTCGTTCTTTAGAAACGAAAAATGTTTTCCAAGCCAATTGTTTTAATTCTTCACTAACACCATCTTCTATATAATAATCAGTCATTGGATAGAACCTTTGCTCACCAAATTCCCTTAGTATCGACAAGTCTTACTTCACTTGGGATATCATTCAGCGTTTTGAATTCTGAGTGGTCGACTAAAACTACTGCAATGTCAGTTTTCTTTAAGGCACTTTCAAAATCAATCAGAATTGCATTTTCGCAAGCCCCCTTTGGAAGCGATTGTATATTCGGCTCTACAAAATTAACTAATGAGGGATGATTAGTTGCTATCTCTTGTGCTATTGACATAGATGGACTTTCACGTAAGTCATCAATATCAGGTTTAAATGCAAGCCCAAAACAAGTGATTCGGACATCATTTGCAGTCTTACTTGGATTCGCTAACAAAAAATCTGCAACGGCCAATTTAACCTTATTTACAACCCATTCGGGCTTAGCATCGTTAACTTTTCTAGCAGCATGAATTAACTTTGCCTGTTCAGGATTTTTAGAAACAATAAACCAAGGATCTACAGCAATGCAATGTCCACCTACGCCTGGTCCAGGCTGTAAAATATTAATACGAGGATGACGATTAGCTAGTGAAATCAATTCCCAGACATCAATGTCTAATTCATCACATATAATAGAAAGTTCATTTGCAAATGCAATTTGTACATCCCGACAACTATTTTCAGTTAATTTTGCCATTTCCGCAGTACGAGCATTAGTTACTACACATTCACCAGTTACAAATGTTTTATACAGCTCAGTGGCAGTTTTAGAACATTTAGATGTCATACCACCAATAACACGGTCATTTTCCACGAGCTCTCTTACTACGTGCCCTGGCAGCACTCGTTCTGGGCAATGAGCAACACGAATGTCAGAATTACTCCCATGAGTCTGTGGAAATGTCAAATCGAGACGCGCAGCAGCTAACCATTCAGCCATCTGCTCAGTTGCTCCAACTGGTGATGTTGACTCAAGTATTACTAAATCGCCCTTTTTCAAAACAGGTGCTATTGCCAATGTCGCAGCCTTAATATACTTAAGGTCTGGTCTTGGTATTTCTTCATTATCAGTAGGTTGGAACGGCGTTGGTACAGCAATCAAGAAGGCATCAGCCGGCTCTGGAACCAAAACAGCTCTTAATTTCCTTTCAGAAACAGCTTTATGAACAATAGTATCTAAATCAGGCTCGACAATATGTATTTCACCACGATTTATTGTGTCAACTGCTTTTTTGCTTACATCTACTCCAATTACATTTTTACCATATGCTGCGAACATCGCAGCAGTGGGTAACCCTATGTAACCAAGACCTATTACCGATATATTTTTGAATGACATTTTTTAATTCTTTATTAGATCCTGCTTACATCTCAGGATGTGTGATTAAGTAAATTTTAGAGCTATCAACTCAATTTAATATTTATTGCGCCAGCTACATTATAACTATAACTATCAATAACTTATTATTAAAGAGCTAACTCTCTCAGTATATTTTCACAGGCATTACCATCACCATATGGATTATGAGCAAAGCTCATAGACTTATAAGCTTTTTCACAGGACAATAGCTTTGTAAGTTCGGTAACAATAGTGTTTACATCAGTACCGACCAATTTTACAGTGCCAGCATCTAACGCTTCGGGCCGTTCTGTCGTATCCCGCATAACTAATACAGGCTTACCTAAAGAAGGCGCTTCTTCTTGTATTCCACCAGAGTCAGTTAATAAGACATATGCTCTATTCATTAAATAGACAAATGGCAAGTAGTCGAGAGGCTCAATCAAAAATACATTATCTAAATTCGCAAGCAAACGATTTACGGGGCCGCGAACATTGGGGTTCAAATGCATAGGATAAACAAATTCGACATTAGGAAAGGCTCTTGCCATTCTCGAGATTGCGTCACAAATCCTTTCAAATCCACCACCAAAACTTTCTCTACGATGTCCAGTAATAAGAACAAAAGGTTTATCTTCAGCAAGAAAATTAAACTGTTTTTGTAGACTAGATGTCAACTCCGGATTTGATTCAATTCGTTCGATTACATCGAATAAAGCATCAATAACGGTATTACCCGTAATGCTTATTTTATCTTCATCGATATTTTCTTCTAAAAGGTTTTTCTTTGATGTCTCTGTAGGTGCGAAATGCAAAGCAGCAATCGCCCCCGTAAGCTTTCGGTTTCCTTCCTCTGGCCATGGTGAATAAATATTCCCTGTACGTAATCCGGCTTCAACGTGTCCAACTTTTATCTGCTGATAATAAGCGGCCAACGTCGTCGATAATGTTGTTGCAGTATCGCCGTGTACCAATACGTAATCAGGCTTAAATTCACTTAATACAGGTTTTAATCCGTTTAATATACCGCAAGTTATGTCAGTTAAATCTTGTCCGGATTTCATCAAATTTAAATCGTAATCTGGTTTAATTTCAAATAACTCTAAAACCTGATCCAGCATTTCTCTATGTTGCGCTGTTACACACACCTTAGCTTCGAATCTGCAATCCTTGTTCAATGCGTGAACAAGGGGAGCCATTTTTATTGCTTCAGGACGTGTACCAAATACTGTTAAAATTTTCATTTGTAGATTCTATTATAAGTAAATTAAGACGATTCGAATTCTTTAACTGATTTCGACATATTCCCAAGTCAAACATACTGTAATTCATATACGTGAGACTTAGATTCTTTCAAAGAAATATAAATATTCAAATGATATTTATCTTCAAGCCTAATTATTAATAAGCTTTTTTTCTTATAAGATAAGTAACAAGCACGATCAAAGTTGACAACACCATTCCAACAAAAATCCCTAGTACAGATATTAATGCGCGTTTGGGGCCTGATTTCAATTCAGGGACGAGTGCAGGATCAATTGTTTTAAGTGCATATTGCTCTCTGACATTCGCAAACATAATCGTTTTTGTTTGCTCTTCAATTAGTTGATAAAGTATATTTCGAAAGTCTGCAACTTTCGTTTCCTCTAATTGACTATTTAAATAATTCACCGAATTATTTGCTTCATGCAAATCTCTAAGCTTCATTTCTTCATTAATTGCATCGACTATCCAATTTACCCATTGCTGCGCAAGCTTAGGTGAATAATATTCTATTGACACTGTCAGCATTGAACTTTTTTTATCTTGATTGATTGTAATTATCTTTTGGAATTCTTTATATGTCTCCTGAAGAGATGGCTTACGTTTTAATGGTGCGTTAACTTCGCGAACCCACTTTTGACTCAAAACATCATAAACCTTTTCATCATAAACTAATTCATTTGTGAGCGAATTCCAGCTTTCCACCCCCATTAAAGGCAATATCAAATCATGCTTTTCGATAAACTTAAATATAAAAGCTCTCGACTTCATTATTTCTAACGCCAGCCCTGTTTTATCAGTTTTTCCACCACCTAGATTGACACCAGCTAAACTAGCCAAACCACCAAATTGTGACGCCATGCTACCTAAACCACCACTCTGTTGCTCTGCTGGAGCAAGTAGCGCTTCTGATTTATAAATATTAGGCAAGGACAAAGCATAAAAAACAGACGCAATTGTAAATAAACTTGTAATGGCGACAATAATCCATTTACCAGCCCAAATCGCTCGCCACAGCTCGGCTAAGTCAATTTCATCACCTGGTTGTTGTTGCATCGTCGATAATGATTGTAATAACTCTGGTGATATTTCGACCTTAGATGTTGAGTCAGTATGCGTCATTTTACAACCCCTTCACAGCAGCAATTGCAACTGCAGCATTATAAATAATGCCAGTGACCTGTGACCACAGCGTCAAATTATCTTTATATTCAGTATCGAGTGGCACTACAATTGTGTCTCCAGGGTTTATTTGATTTTCACCGCTAAACCATAACTGTTGCTCCGGAATAACAACTGCGCCATTTGCACGAATAATATATGTACGGTCTTCATCGGCTCGCTGTTTAATGCCACCAGCTTTAGCAATATATTGTTCGAATGAAAAATCTTGTGAAAAGAAGTGCGTGGAAGCATGTTGAACTTCACCAACAACGGTGACTGTTTGCTTTTGAGAGGGGATAATAAGCATATCACCGTCCTCTATAAGAAGCTGATTATGGTTCTCGTCGTCGTTTTCAGAAAGAGTTACAACCATTCGACCAACTGCTTGTAAGTTTTCTAATTCTTTAAGCATCAATGATGCTTCAGTGAAAGAAACCCCTGTGTCACCACTTAAGCCTTTGGCTGCAATATCCAAACGTAATTGGTCAGCAAACTTTACAATTTGCTTTAGCTCTTGTTCTTTTACCGATTCTCGGGTAAAAACCGCGCCTGACAGAAAAGCTTGTTCTGTATATCCACCAGCTCGTTTTACAACACTATCAAGTGTTTCACCATCGCGCACAGAATATACACCAGGGAATTTGACTTCACCTTTTAGCGTAACACTCATGTTTTCTTGCCATGATGGGATACGTAAAATGGATAATTGTTCTCTACTTTCTACTTTTAAATTTGCACTCGCTTCATTACTTAAAGCGAGTTCTAGGTTCACTTTTTGATGAGATACTGTAGCGCCCGACTCTTCATTAACAGAAAACTTAGTCAACTCAGCTTGTTTGAGATAAGCACTTTCTTTTACACCGCCAGCAGCGCGAACTAAATCGCTTACACGGGCTTGATTTGATATCGGGTATTCGCCGGGAAAGCGAACTTCTCCAGAAACACTAGCGACATTAGTGACACCATTCACAAGGTCTTGAGATTTTAGCTTGTCAATAATTGGTATAAGTAGTTGGCGACGAGTAAATTCATTACTGCGCTTAATTAATTCTTTTTTTGTGTATAACTGAGAAAGTTCTTCATCAGATTCTTGCTCTTCATTATCCAAATATTGTGGCGTTAACTGCTGTTGATTTAATGCCTCAACGCTCTCTCTATTGGAAGTATTACCAGCCAGCAATGTACGTCGTTTCAATTTATCTTTAGTTTCATTGTCTTTATCCGCTTCAGACGAATCAGTTTGACTAAAGACAATTAAACTGTCACGAGGACGTAAATAGAAGTTATCTGTAGCCTTTTTATCACTAAAGATTTTAGCAAGACTAAACTGTTTAGTTTCGATATCACCCTGTAAATTAACTTCTCTGACTAATAGGGCGTAGTTTAAATCTGTCTCACCTTTTAAATCACTCCATTGAGAATTTAAAAGGTCGCTAATACGCATGCCATTACGCCATTGATAAAAACCAGGGCGATTGACTGAACCAGCGATAATAACTTGATTTTTGATCTTTTCAGTAGTCGATTGAACAGTTAAAACATCACCGTCAACCATTTTAGTTCGCTGGCCGCTTTTTTGAGTTAAATCAACATTAACTAGCACTGGTAAAAAGTCAGAAGAAAAGCGCGAGATAACACTGGCTTTTGGAAATGAGTTCGATTTAAGACCCGCAGCTAATTTAACCGCATCAGCAACCGTTTCATTACCTTTTAACTCGTAAATAGCAGGACGTCTTACTTCACCTTGTACGGTAATAGACTTAGCAACTGGCGGAATAAAAATAACATCGCCAGATTGTAAACGCTTATCTTTTGACGCGTCGCCCTTCATTAACAAATCATATAAATCAAACGTGACAACGGTTTTACCACTGCGCTTAAGTTTAATATTCCTGAGCGATGCAATATTACTGACACCACCCGACACAAAAAGTGCTTGGGTAATAGTAGATAAAGAGCTCACTGTATACGAGCCGGGTTTGTATGCTTCACCAGTAATGATAATTCGAATTGAACGTAACTCACCTAAGCTAATATTCGCCTTAACGCCAGTGTATTGCTCTTCAATCTTATCGCTCAATTGCGCTTGTAATTTTTCGAAGCTCAAACCAATCACACTTAATGGGCCAGTATTTGGTAAGTCGATGGTTCCTGAGCGCGATACTGCTAACGAAAAACTTTGATTTTCCTTGCCGTATGTTTGAATATTTACAACATCACCAGGGCCCATTAAATATTCAGAAGGTACTGGTATGTCACTAACAGGCGCGAAGGTCGTTGGCTCACCTTCAAACATGTCATAACCATAACGCCTTAATTCTGTTTTTTGCTCATCGTTTGCTCTTTGTAGATCACGCTCAAATTGCTGATTGAACCCTTTAGACCCTACACGTTCATTGATAATTTTAGGCGTTTCAATCGGTTGAGCACCTCTATTCACACTTCCTCCATTAAGCATCTGCGGAGATATGCCATACTGCTTCATTAAGCGTTGCTGTTCGGCTTTAGGGAGCTTTTGAAACTGCGCTAGCATCGCAGGCGACGGCGTTACCGCATGAACATTTGAAGGTACACTCACGACTATTGAGAGTAAGGCGACGGTTATTAACAAGTTTTTAAGATGGCCAACTATGTTTTGCAAAACAAACTATCCCTAAAAGAAGAGTAAAAAGAAAAAGAGAGTATCAAACTAGAGCGCATTTGTAGAGTCTCTTAATGCAAATTCTAGAATTTAAATACGCTACCGCCCTAAGGTAGTAGCTCCTCATTCGCCGATATTGAAATGTGATGTAATCATTGACAGCAATAACTGGGATTGCAGTCTACTTATTTCAATTTAAAATTTTTGTTATCAATTGTTAATTCAGCTTGCTGCTCAATTAATTTAATAAGCAATATTGAACGTTCTAAACCGTCAGACGCTTTAAAAATCGCCTCTAGGCCTTTATAGGTGCCTTCATTAATAACGACATTGTCGCCATGTTTAGGAAGTTCGCTATCATCAATACTTTTATTCGTATTAGTTAGCTTCAACTGAAGCTGAGATACTATTAAGTCGTCTACTTTTGTATAGGTATTACCAAATCGTACAAAAGACGCTACACCACGTGTAGAGCGTATCGCATTAAAATTCGCCGTTTCAGGATCTAAACTTACAAAGAGGTAATTTGGAAAGAGGGGCTCTTGCTTGACGCTTTTGACACCTTTTCTAATCTTTTCAACCGATTTAACAGGATAAAAAGATTCAATTCCCTGGTTTTGTAGGTGTTGGACAGCGCGTTCTTCTTCACGGGCTTTACAATAAAGTAGATACCAACAATTATTTCCTTGTAGCATTATTTAATTGACCTATGCTAAATTCGGCGGCAATTCTATCACCATCAATTATTGAACTACAACGCATTCATGTTAATTAATCGTTAATTAGCGCTGTTTGTTGTATATATCAACTTTTGTCGCATTATTTGCCTAATAAACACTCACCTTTATCTAATTAATATCGATTGAATAGTGATTATGCGTTAAACAATTCATATTCGACGAAAGTTTGTTATAGTGTTGCCGGGCTAAGCTGGCGAAAATTGAACCAGCAATCGTCAATTACAACAACAGCCTTAAAATAATTTTAAGTGATTAATCAACTTAGCATTTGCTAACAGTCCTTTTACGGCAGATTACTGGCTTATTTAACCTTGTTAAAGGAAACTTTATGAACACTCCAACTTCTTTTGGCGCTAGTACTGATGTACTGGGCCATCCGCGTGGACTTCCTACGCTATTTTTCACAGAAATGTGGGAGCGCATGAGTTACTACGGTATGCGCGCTCTATTAATTCTTTTCATGACAACAGCAATGCAAGACGGCGGCATGGGTATTACAGCGGCTAACGCTGCTGCTATTTACGGTCTTTATACTGGTGCAGTTTACTTCATGGGTCTTTCTGGTGGTTGGATTGCAGATAGACTGATTGGTAGTCAAAAAGCAATTTGGTATGGCGCAATTGTTATCATGTGTGGCCACATCGTACTTGCAGTGCCGACAGAAGAAAGCTTCTTCGTTGGCTTAGTACTGGTAGTATTAGGTACGGGTTTATTAAAACCAAATATTTCGGCAATGGTTGGTCTGTTGTATAAGAGTGGCGATCCGCGTCGTGATGCTGGTTTCTCTATCTATTACATGGGCATAAACTTAGGTTCGGTAATAGGTAACTTTGTGTGTGGTTACTTAGCCGTTACTAAAGGTTATCACTGGGCGTTTGGCGCAGCGGCTGTTGGTATGGCATTAGGTTTACTTTATTTCCGCACTAAACTAGATAGCTTAGAAGGTCACGGTAGTGAAGCTTCTGAGCCAATGAGTGAGTCTGGCACAAAGATTAGCTGGAGTATTGTTGGTGTAGTATTAGCGGGTATTGCAACCGTAACAGTTCTCGGCATTGCAGGCATAATTACATTCGCCCCTGTTACTATTGCTGGCTACACTGCGATTGTATTCACTATTATCTTCTTCCTTTATTTCGGTTACATTTTCTTCCTTGGCGAACTAAATGGTACTGAGAAAAAAGGAATGATGGCACTATTTCTAATTTGTGTTGCGTCAACACTGTTCTGGTCTGGTTTTGAACAGGCAGGTTCTTCTATGAACCTATTCGCCCAAGACCATACTAACCGTATGTGGGGCGATTTCGAAATTCCTACAGCGTGGTTCCAATCTCTTAACTCAATCTACATCATCGTGCTTTCACCATTCATTGCAGCGTTATGGATTAATCTAGGTAAGAAAGTTTATAACCCAACATCTGGTATTAAATGTGCTATTGGTTTAATTATCATGGCATCTGGTTTCCTAGTAATGTTCTCTGCGGCAACTTATGCAGCACAAGGCTTAAAAGTAGCACCATATTGGTTAGTAGTAACTTACTTCTTACACAGTGTTGGTGAACTTTGTTTAAGCCCTATTGCGTTAAGTGCAGTAAGTAAGTTATCACCGAAGCGTTTTGCAGGTCAGTTAATGGGTGTATTCGTATTAACATACTCTATCGGTAATATCGTCGCTGGTTTATTAGCAACGGGTTACGATCCAGAAAACGTAAGTACGTTACCAGGTTTATACTATGATATTGCAATGATCAGCATGATTTGTGGTGCTGTTATTCTATTATTAATGGTTTTTGTTACTCAGAAATGGGAAAAAGAAGTTGAGTCTGCGGCAAATGATTCAGCTGAGGCGAAGCCTACTGCTGCGACAGCAAGCTAGGTCGCGCCTAAAATAAAAAGCCCCTGCTAGTTATTGCTAGCAGGGGCTTTTTGTTATTAAAGAGATATCAATTAAGATTAGTCATCTAAGTCGTCGTCATCAAAATCATCTTCGAATTCATCTTGCACAGGCTCAGGAACGTCGCCATCGTAAATATCATGAATACGGCTTTGAAAATAAGCCTCTTTTACAAAGGCATATTGGTCAAGCGATGCATTAAGTACTCCCTCTTGTTCCAATAACTGAGCACGAACATGAATACCTTTGATGACTGTTAAACCAATACCCTGCATAGTTGACATATCGGCCAATGGAAAATACAAATTATCAACCTGATCGCCTGCCACATTACGAAGCGTTGTAGGTCCAAGTGCTGGTAACATCAAATAAGGACCAGAGTCGACACCATACACGGCAAGTACCTCACCAAATTCATCTTCTTTCTTGGCTAAACCGATTTTCTCAGCAACGTCAAATAGTCCAAACACACCCGCCGTAGAATTCACTAGGAATCGAGCAAACGCATTACCGCTATCTTCGACATTTCCTTGCAGTGCATTATTAACCATCGTAGACGGCTCTTCGAAATTGTTCGCAAAATTATAAATACTGCTTTGTGCCGGTACAGGAATGTAATCACGATAAAAAATAGCTGCAGGTCTTGCGATATATTTATCTAAATAGTTCTGATTAAAATCCCACATTGCGCGGTTAAACCCTTCCCAAGGGTCTGAACGCTCTGCATCAATAAGTTCTACTGCAGCATCATCGGCTTTCTCTTCTGCTGCATAAACAGTTGTAGCGCATAAAAAAGCTGCGCAGAATGCGGCAACTTTAGAAAGCGGAGCCGTCAAAATACGTCGGCGATGTGTTTCCATGAATATATCCTCAAAAATATTTGTCTCAAGTATATCAGTACCTCAGTCGATACTTTACATTAAGACCAAAAAACAGCACGATCAGGTTAACTAAATACTAAAAATAATAGTTAACCTATTAAACTACAGGTAATTATGGCAGATATACCGCTTACTCCATCACCAGTCGATAATACATTACCTAAAAGTAATGGGAAGATTACTGTAACATCGAGTGAAACCACTGCCTTCAATACCAAATTAACTAATGCTGAAATGATTCAGTCTCAGGTCTTAGCCAAGACAGATAATCAAATAACACTTTCTATTCCAAACAATCCGCCACTAAAAATAGATATTAGCCAGCAACCTGAACTTGCCCAGCGATTTGCTATCGGTGATAAAGTGACTTTGTCATTTGTTAGAGATAGCCAAAACATCGTCATTAGCCTAACACCACAGCCTCAAAAGACAGGTAGTGAAGTTAGTGTTCCAGCAAGCCAGCAACTGTTAGATAAATTATCACAACAAACGAGTTTACCCGCTCAAACAGCGCAGATTGTTTCACATTTAAAAAAACACAATGAGCTACTGTTAGGCCAAGCAAGACGCCTCCCTCAAGAACAACTGCAATTAAAAACTAACACTGATATTACGTTAAAAGCGCCGTTACCAGGTATAAGTAAATTGCCGTTAAATACAACAATGCAGGCAAGCCTAGTTCTTAGTAAAGATGATAAGTTAATAGTTCAATTTACCACTAAACCAATATCTCAACAGCCAACGCAGCTGGTAATGCCTTTACGACAAATTAATAATCAATTGCCATTAAGCGAGCTTCCTATTGTCAAAGTGAGTAATTTAAGCGAAGTTATCGAACCGACAAAAATTAACACTGCACTAGAGAAAATGCAGTCTGTCGATATGAATAAACCACTTAATCAACTCTGGCTGCGCCACCAGCCAACAATGCAAAGCGTTGAAAACATCAGCAATCAACTTAAACACGTCAATGCGTTATCCAATGAACAACTAAAAGCTGAACTAAATCAAATTACTCATTCGATTCAAGGTAAAAACATACAAGTTTCTAATAGCATTCAGCAAACGACTCACACGGGTTCGACAATTACCCCACCTCAAACAGTGTCTGAAAAATTGCCAACAGAATCATTGGAGAAAGTTGATGCGAAGCCATCTACAACAGAGCCGAAAGTTACTCCTTTGACACTTAAAGATTTAAACGCAAAGAATCACCTTGAGAATACGCCTAATAAGCTAACGGCCAACACACTCAACAATGAGCAAAATAAAGACACGACTACTAATACAGATAGTAAAACGGTCAAAGAAGTTCTGACAACGCAGCTAAAACCAGTGTTAGACAAGGTTGTATTTGAAAAACCACAACAAAATACTCCTAAATCACAACAAGTGAATATTGATATTAAAACACCTGTCGACAAAACAACGGCTTCAATAAATGAAAAAAATAACCAAACGATTGATTTAAAACCGGTGACAACTCTAAATTCGCCATCAAAAAACATTAGCGAGCAAATCATAAACACACCGAAATCACTTTTATCTGATACCTTCGCTAAAAGTGATGTTATCCCAAAATATTCAACAATAATAAAAGGTGTCAGCACGAATGCCCAAATACCACTAACCCAGTCACAACCTCAATCATTGACAGATATAGCGATTAAGAAACAAAACATTGTGCCACCTGCGACGCCTAACAAAACATCTTCGAACCAGACAACAGCGCCCAACTCAGCTACTACACCGCCAGCATCAGTGCCACTACAAAAACTTAACGCATTAATTGGCATGCTCAACATATCACAACAATCATCAACTAATGTTCACCAATCTACAGTGGATGAAGCACCAGAAGCAGCATCAACTAATAAAGTGTCAAATGATGATTTACGTGCAACACAAGAATTTAAATCATTAACCCAACAGGTGCTAAAGCAATTGCCAGCAATGAGCCAATTGACCAATCCATTCCAATTAGCCCAAGCCGTTGAACAATTTAGTCGTTTTGAACCGTTGAATACGGCTTCGGTGTCATTAACTAATTTAGGTCCACTCGCTAGCGCGCTGCACTTAATGTTAGGAGGTCGTCACATTGCTAATGGCCACTCAACGTCACCACAATTACTAAAGCACCTTGAGCAACTAACAAAAAGAGCTAAGGGCACAACAAACGCAAATTTGATATCGGCGCTACAAATGCTTGGAAACTTGCAAAGCTTAAAACCTTTAGAAGAAGCACTATCAGGACTCACCTCCAACATTCAGTTTTACCAATACCAAAATGCCGAACAGCAACAAACCAATCAATCACTGTTCTATTTTAATATTCCAACTAAAGAGTCTCAGTTACCTCAAGTAGAGGGCGAAATAGAGCAAGAAAATGACAATCAACAACAAGGCGAAAAAAGCTGGCGCCTGACGTTATTATTGCCATGTGGTGAACACGATAAAATAAAGGTGAACGCACTCCTAACGCCAAGAGGCGTAGAACTCGACTTCACCTGCAACAATACCGCATTATTAGAGCGAGCGAATTTTTATTCTAGTTTCCTCAGTGAGCGCCTTGAAACCCTAGGCTTTGTTAAACCAAGCATAAAATGTCAGGAAGGCGAAATCCCAACAACCCTAGTTAAGCGCCCTAACCAATTGGTTGAGTTAGTAATATGAGTAATAACATGAACGATGAACAAGACAGCCCCTCAGAAAAGCAGTTAGTGGCGTTAAAGTACGATCAAAAATCAGCGCCTAAAGTAACAGTCAAGGCTTATGGCTCGCTTGCGGAAGAATTACTGGAAATCGCCAAAGAAAACGATGTCATGATCCATCAAGACAAAGCCCTAAGCCAGTTTTTACAACGGTTAGACATGGGACAAGAAATCCCCAAAGAGCTTTACTTAATCATTGCAGAGCTCATCGCTTTTGCTTTTGTTCTTCAAGGCAAGTTTCCCGATAATTGGAAAAACACCCACAACAAAGTTGATATAAAAAGCTAAGAGTGCTTGTTCTTAAGGACAAAAATCATTATCCTACGCCGCCCTTTTTGATAGAGAGATAATAAATGATTGGCTTTGATTACGGCACCTCTAACTGCGCCGCGGCACTAATGAAAAATGATACACCGCAGCATATAACACTTGGAGATCACGGCCGATATATGCCATCAACACTCTACGCCCCAAGTCGAGATGTTGTCAGTTATGAGCTTGCCAATAAACTTCCTTCATCGGCCCAAACGTTATTTAAAAGCCAGCGACAACTGCAACTTGTGAAAGGCGGTAATGCAATGCGTGAATTGCGTGAAGATGATATTCCTACCCATTTAAGTTTCGGTGACTTTGCTTTATCCCGCTACCTTGAAGATCCTGAAGAAGGTTATTACATCAAATCACCGAAATCTTTTTTAGGCGCCAGCGGTTTATTACCACCACAAATTGCGCTATTTGAAGATATTGTCTCGTCCATGATGTTGGAAGTGAAATCCCAAGTGGAAAACACGCTCGGCCGTGAAGTCACTCAAACGGTGATCGGACGCCCAATTAA
>OJBM01000150.1_pt1 | contig 31535 bp, 29 predicted proteins | sample 1591061 | NCBI WGS metagenome assembly OJBM01 (sample SAMN05416872, study PRJEB24817) | seawater metagenome | isolation source: Sea water | place: Canada:Atlantic | collected 2013-11
ACGAGATCATGCCTAGTCTCGTGGGCTCGGAGATGTGTATAAGAGACAGGTATATCCACAGCTCAAGAGTTAACGTTCTTACAGCAACCAGGCTCGTCGTTTTAGTCTTCGCTGCTAAAAGTAATCTGCTTGCTATCATCGAATTTGGTGATAGCAATCTTAGAAAGATGAACTTTGATTACCTGCCTAATACTGGTACACGTTTCTGAGCTAGTGGCGTCTAACAATGAGCTGCTATTTGTGAAAAAACAGTTTACTTGTAATGATTGTGGAAATTGATCAAAGTTAACCTGATGAGTTAACCAAGCGAACGCTTCAACGTTGTCTTTAATTTCTTCACAGGCATTCGTTAATGCTTGTCGCAGTTGATTATCAATTTTCTTATGAGTCTTTTTCATTTAGCATGTGTCTTTTAAATTAGTTTTTTAGAATTCGTTCTTTCATATTTATTGCGGCGTAATATACATGCTTTCACCAGAACAAACTGTACTTTTACTCAACGTTATCGTGGTCTTTCTAGGCTACTTCGTTATTTATCCTCGAGTTGCCGGTAATAATTTTACCAAGATAACAGGTCACGACATCATCGCTACTGGGATTGTATTGATGACATCAGCATCCATTTATTATGGATCTGGCATAGAATTTAACTTAATAATCACTCAAGTAAATTGGTTTTGGTTTACCTTATTAACCTATGCTGTAATCGAAATCCCTGTTTTGCTGTGGTATATGAAAAAGCATAGGGTTGAATTTCCTAAATAAGGAGAGATGATGGAATTAGTTTATAGTCATGATCAGTTGTTAATGGTTAATCATGTGCGAAATTTATTGGAAAGTGCCTATATTAAAAGTGAACTGAGAAATGAGTTTCTAGGTAGCGGCGCAGGCGATCTTGCGCCACTGGATACTTGGCCTGAATTATGGGTAGCCTTTGATGATGTTGAAAAAGCAAAAGCCGTGATTAGTAATATGGATAATGAGTCTGCATTCGTTTGGCATTGCAAAGGCTGCGATGAAGAAAATCCTGCCGCTTTTGATATTTGTTGGCAATGTGAGAAACCAAAGATCTAATGAATACAGGGAGTTGATATGTTTCGTGGTTTATTATTATTGGGTATAGTGACCGCTTGTAGCGTTAGTGCTAACCAGAATGAAAAGCTGGTGGCTGCAGCCATGGAGCGATTAAATCATCAAGTTCGTTATGATGGCGCCTATGTAAATCTCGACTATCCGATGGGGGATGTTCCCGCACAAACGGGTGTATGTACTGACGTCATCATTCGCAGTTATCGTCAGCTTGGCATTGATTTTCAGCAGCTTGTTCACGAGGACATCAAAGCTAACTTTAATCAATATCCATCGAGACGTATTTGGGGTTTAACCCGTCCAGATAAGAATATTGACCATCGCCGGGTGCCAAACTTACAAGCGTTTTTTAAACGCCACGGTCAATCGATAAAAATCACAAACTTAGCTAAAGACTATCAAGCTGGCGATATCATTTCTTGGATGGTTAACGGTAACTTACCTCATATTGGCATCGTCGTGAATAAACGTTCTGCTGATGGAAAAAGACCAATGATCGTCCATAATATAGGGCGCGGCCCAGAGTTAGAGGATATGTTATTTAAATATCCTATTACTGGGCATTATCGATATTAATTAGAGGATTTGAGTCATGGAATTTAGACAGTGTTTTCAATGTAAAAATGATTTACCAAACACGACTACACCAGAACCTGTTCTTTGCTTATTCTGTGGTGCCGTCAATGAAGCACCGCCAGCATTCAAAGTAAAAGATACGCCAAAGCCATTACGTCGAAGTCAATTTAGCAGTAGTGGAAGTGTTGATTTCACAAGTTTTTTTAATAGAAGTGGTGGGAATGATAGTAGTGGCAGTGGTGATGAATAAATCTGAAATTCAAGGACGAAAATATGAAATGTAACCATTGCAATAACAAGGTCATTAATCCCATTGTAAAATCGGTGATGATTAATAATACGCCAACATCTGTCCTGTGTGTAAGGAGAATTTAGACAGTTCAAAGGCTATGTTAATTGTCGTTGTAATACTTTTTGTTGGCGTATTAACTCTGTCAAAGTTGTTTGGTTAGCAAGCTCGCTAATTCATCTGCGCCTTCATTGCTTCAATATTAATGATCCCCGAACGATTAAGAGTGATCTTAAAACGTTGAGAGTGCTGTTCACCTTCGCAGGTCTGCACTAATACCACATTGATCTGATAACGACGCTCCACGCCTTGTTGACTTATTTTTTGTCCATCAAGGGAGTAGAGGCGGCCTTCTCCTTTTTTCAAATAGCGAACAAAAGGCGTGAGATTAAACATTAGCTGTTGTTGGATCTCGTCATAACCGGGTAAAAACTTCTTCGCTAACACTTTAGTGTCGCTGCGAAAATGCAGCAGCTGAGCATCAAGTCTATTTTGCTGACGGCGCTTGTTTAAGTGCTTCTTCACATTGTCTGGCAGCTCTTTACTCTTAATATACTCTAGCCAAATGGTTTGTTTAGCCACCTTAGTCTTGGTGGCGCTGTTGGAGAATATTTGTTGCCATTTAGGTAGGCCATGTTGAATACGTCGCCAGATGATTTGGGTAATATCATCTTTAAAGGTCTCACGTAATCCGTAAATGACGCCGAGCAGGGCAACGAGCACTAACGTGACTTCGGTAAACGATGAACGCGCGTTTAGCACTAATGTCATCACAAAGGCCATGATAATAGCGGTAACACTGCCTCGAACAACACGCTTTAGGTTACGGTTTAAATGACGCATATCCTTGTTAAATACCACGCCATATTCCATCAGTCGCTGTAACAAGCGCATTTTGTTAGTAATACGATTAGGATCGCCCAAGGTAATTTGAGAGTTAAACTGATTACTGTCGCGATAGCTGTTTTCTTCGCGGCACAAATGAATTAACTGTTCTCTAATCTCTGCACTCTCAGTCGTTTTTGGCCCTTTAGCCAGTAATTTGAGAAATGACTGCTCAACGTGCCAACTTAGATAGTTATCGGCATTTTCATGGTATGACTTAAATTTTTTGTCACTAGGTGCGTTACGTCTGAGTTTTTTTAACAGACCAATACTCTGCTCAGCAAGTTCATGAGCCATTGGGTAAAATTCATCGCTGTCTTTGAGTTGCAGTGTTTGCTTGATGTCGATGTCGAGTGCTGTTTTTATTTGATAAGAAAACAGATTCAAATTAACGCGATAATCATCCTGCTCGCCTTTTTTAGCACTGATGAATCGACTACGAACTAATGGCAAGTGTAATTTATCGGAAAAATACGCGGAGCGCGTTTTTATGCTGCTGTGGAAATAATTCGATTCGTCTAATGTTTGTGGGCTGATCCCCATTTCATTAGGTAGGGAAAAATATAAATCGATGCGTTGTTGAGTTTGCGGCAGCAATTGATGGCGCAGGGTGATAGAAAGTGCTTCGTCTTGGCTTAATTTAGTAACCTTCACTAGTGAATTTTTGTCCTTATATCTCATGATAGGCGAGCTTCTATCTTAAAGGCACAGGCATCGCTTAGCAATGTAAAAGGGTTAAAAACTGAGTGACTAACCGCTCGCTCCTTGAATCGGATAAAAATCCCTATATGATGGTCAGCTAATGGATTTTTATCACGTGTTTGAGGTTTCAATGGCTAGCTTACGCCGCATTATTTTAATCAATACCCACTTGCCGGGTGTTGTCGAATTATCCCTTGATGGTCACACTAATATTTGTGGCACCAATGCGTCGGGTAAAACGACTCTACAGCGCTTAGTGCCAGTATTTTATGGTGAACTACCGAGTCGCGTTGTACCTAAAACACGAAGCAAGTTTGGCGACTTTTATCTGCCGAAATCCAATAGTTATTTAGTGTATGAATATCAGCGAGAAGAAGGTGAACTTTGCCAAGCAGTGTTAACTCATAGCGCGAAAGATGGTGTGCAATATCGTTTTGTTGATGCGCCTTACGATAAAGCGCAGCTGTTATATCAAGAAAGCAATGGCAAGGTAAAAGCGTTTGAACCTGACCAATGGTTAACTCAACTCTCTACACTTGCGATTAAGCCGTCACGTAAAATTAACTCTACCAGTGAATTTAGAGCCATTATCCAAAATGATGTGTCGTCATTACGTGGTAACACCCAAGATGGCATCAAGTTACGTCAATTAGCCGCACGTTATTCGCTCGTTGCGCCGCGCCATAAGGTACGTCATTTAGAGAAGTTAGTTAGCGCTGTTCATGCCAAAGAAGGCAAAATGGACACGTTAAAAACCATGCTGGCAGCTATTTTTGAAGAGGATGGCTTGGTTCAACCTACGACGAGGGTAAAAAATACCAAAGCCCGTGAGTGGATCAAACAAATGCGTCAATCGATGCGTTTGAGTAACTTAGAAGCGCAACACGATAATGTCGAGCAAATTGCTACCAGTTTAAATGCGATAGAAGCACAATTGCTGCAATTAACGCCTTTATTAGCGCAAGATTTAGAGCAAGGTAAAACGCAACGTGCCGATTTTCAAGCCAGTGATAAAACGCTACGAGAACAATTAACGACATTAAAGAACAACTTTAATGAACAAGAAGCAACACTCAACAGTGAATTGAGTAAAGCCAATGCTGAGCTTAAAACGACAGAGCAGCAGCTAGATGAATTACAAAACACTTATGACACCTATCAAAATGGTGATATTGAGCAACTAGCGCTCGACAATGATGCACTGCCATTGTGGATTGAAGAGCTCAATGAGCAACAAAGTCACTACCGTATTTTGCTAGAACAGTACGGTGATTTAGAGCAGCAACTTAATCAGCAAAAACTGACCCTTAATGAATCATTGGAGCGTTTAACTGTTAAAAACCGTAAACAAATACGTGAAATTGAAGGGCAGCGTGAAGATAAACGTCAGCAGCAAAGCGACAAAAAAGACGAGCTGTCAGATCAATACCTCAATCGCAAAGAGCAACTAACGCAAGATTTTGATAGTCAGATTGCTGGCTTTAAACATCAACAAATTGAACGCCAAGCACAAATCGATAACATGGGGCCAACGGCTCAAGAACAAGAAGATTTGAGTTTGAGCGATAAACGACTAGAGCTCGCTCAAGACAACTGGCGTCAAACCAGTGTTCTTCTATCCAAGACTGAGCGTGAGCATCAACAAGCTCGCAATAGCCAGCACCAAGCGCAAACAGCGTTAGAGCAAGCGAGAACTAACGTTCATCAGCTGCAAAAGAAATTACGTTTACTCGAACAGCAAATTAGTCCAGATCAAGGCTCTTTACGTCACTACTTACGCGCCAATGTTGATGGTTGGGAAAACTCTATCGGTAAGGTGATTAACCAAGAATTGTTAGAGCGTTTAGATTTACATCCGCAGGTGGGTGATAAACACAGCGAACTCTATGGCGTGGCGCTAAAACTTAGTGAAATTGATGCACCAAGTTATGCGCAAGACGAAGCTGCGCTGCGTATCAATAAAGAAGAGTTAGCACGTAAAGTTAGCCAAGCAATGACAACACAGGCTGATTGCGAGACAGCGTTAACACAAGTGCATAGCTTAGTGAAAGAACTGAGTGATGATGTCGCTAAGGTCAAACAAACGCAAAGCGAGCAGGCTAACGAAGTTAACTTTGCCAAAGAGTCTAAGCAGCGTTTAATTCAAGCGAATAAAGAAAGCCTGACTGCACGTCGTAAAGCGGCGAGTAGTGGTCTTGATGAAGCAAACATACAAATTGCTCAACTAAGTGAACAAAAGCGCGAGTCTTTAGCAACGTTAAAAGATGACCACCAAAGTCAGTTACTGGAATTTAAAGCGGATTGGCAGCAAGAAATCGATGTATTTAGCGCTCAAATTCAAGAGCTTGAATCTCAAGTTGATCACAAGCGTCAAACTAACAAAGCGCAGATCAAGCAGCTTGAAGACGCCTTTAAATTAGAGCTGGCAGACAAGGATATTGACCCTAAAACGTTAGAGTCGTTAAAACAACGTATTAAACAGCTTGAAGGTGATATCAGCCGAGTGCGTTCTCGCCAAGATGAACTGCGTGAATACCGCAACTTTATCAATGTCTTGTGGCAAAAATCTCGCCCACAGTATTTAGAACAAGAAGCCACACTCAAAGCATTAATTCAAAGTTTGACGACTAAACTTAATCAGCAAAAAACGCAATTTAAGCAAGCGCGTCAAAAGCTGGAAGATGAGCGAGATGAACTGCAAGTTAAGATCAGTAGTTTAAGCAAACTCATTGAGCAGCTCATTCCGCTTAATAGTAAATTAGCGCAATTGGTTATCGATCCTAATTTGGCGAAAGATTTAGCGCCAGTGCAAGGAGACCAAGACGAGCGTATTACTCGCACCACACACGGTCTCGAGCAGCGCAGTAAAACTGAAAATAGCCTCAAGGATAAGATTTACACATTAGAAGCTGAATTATCTCAAGATGCTCAAAAGCAGTTCCTCGATTTAATGACCAGCGAATTATCGCGCTTGGGTGATGAAAGCGATTTACGTGATCGTTTACCGATTTTTAACGATTTATTGCGTATTTTATCCGATCAACAGCGTCAAATATTAGAGCAAGGCGAAACCATCGGTGGCGATTTACACAAATTCTTTACCGTATTTAGTGATATTAATCGCCGGATCTCAGGACAATCGAAGCGTCTTACCGCAGCGGTGAGTGATGATCTAACACTCGATGGTATTAATCGTTCTGAAGTTAAGATTATCTCGACGGTTGATGAGCTTAATTTCTGGCAACCACTTAAGCGTTTTTCTAGTTTGTATGAACAATGGAAAGATACGGGTAAGGAGTTACCAAGCGATGACTATATTAATGCGTTAAGTGATGTTGTTGACTTGTTGCGTGCTGATTCTAGCTATTCTATTGAATCCTTGTTGCGTTTAGAGCTGCACCTTAATGAAGGTGGCAATGACTTGGTGATCAAAAATGATCGCCAGTTATTAGAGTCATCAAGCCACGGTATGGCATATCTCATTTTATGTAAGTTCCTACTAGCCTTTACCCGTTTATTACGTGGAGACGCAGACATTACAGTGAACTGGCCAATTGATGAAATTGGTACCTTGGCTTATCACAATGTTGAAAAGCTGTTTAACGCCTGTGACAGCAATAATATTTGCATTGTTGGCGCATTCCCTAATCCAGAATCTGATGTATTAACTTTATTTAAGCATCGCTATTTGATTGATAAGCAATACAAGCGCTTGCAACGTATTGAGCCGAAAGTGAATCGTATTGAAGCGAAAATAGCGCAACAATTGCAACGTCAAAACGCTAACCAAGGAGCAATCTAATGATTGAACATGGCCCATTATTAGAAACCTTATTAGCTGGTGCGAGCATTTGTATTGTGACTGACGAAGAGGCCTATCGCCGCTTGTCAGACGAAGTGGTTCGTGAAGAACTAAATCACTTTTTGCGTCCACTGAATCGCCGAGTAGCGTCGAGCAATGATGGCAGTGTGTACTTTCTGGCGTATCAAGAGCTGAACACCACGGCACGTGAACATTTAAGTAAAGAGTTTAAGCAAACAATCCAATCGCTGTTGCCGCTGCTTGAATGGATGCAAATGGTGCAAGAGAGCCTAGGGCGCGATGGGGCATTAAGTGCTGGCGATACTATTAAGTTTCAAGAGTTTGCACTACGCACTGAAGACAATCAGTCACTGCGTCAACGCTTTAATTTGCTCGCCAGCGATCGATTTTTTAAATCAAACAGTGACAACTTAGATTCTCAGCTTAAACAAGTATTTAAGCGTTTAAAAGAAACGGGATATTTACACCAACCTCATAAAGATCGTCAGTTTTATATTGTGACTGGCAAAATTGAGCAGCTGGTGGAAATGGTGCGTTTTATTAAAGATGAAGAGTCCTTGCCACTCGATGATATGCCGCAACAAGAGTCGATGTTCTAATGGTGCGCCGTAAATCGAGTGATAAAGATCAAAGCCCGCAAAGCCGTTTACACGCGCTAGGTGTCGCACGCTTAAATTTAATAGGCAAGCACAGCTCGCAGTTGATGGATGCGTATATTAAAGGGCACTTTGATGAAACCAGTGTTAATGATTCGGCGTTAGACAAATTAGTAAAAGGGCGCATTCTTCATCGCCCTGACGAAACACAGCCTTTGAGCCTGCGCCCTGATCTCAATGGACTCATTGCCAGCCTCACCGAAGATGAACGTAAACGCCAAATAAATGCTGATGTTGCAGGCCAACTTGAGCAAATTCGTACCCGAGTTAAACATTTTACCGACGCGCAGTATCGCGGTGATTACGCGGGCAGTGAGCATCATTTCCAATTATTAACAGAAAAAGTTCACGACATGACAGGGCAGTTTAGTGATGCCATTGTCAGTTTGTGGAATCGTTTAAACTCCGATTTTGGTTTTGTTAGTAATTTAAGTGACAAAATTCGTGAAAATGAATTGGCTCAAAAGCAATTGCGCCGCTTACTTGATGGTTTTGAACTGATTGATTTCAATGAATTGATTGAACTGGCTCAAAGTAGTGGCCCATTGAGAAAATTATTAGTTAGCCAGCTTCAGGTTGTGATTTCTGATCACTCTAGTTCATTGCTCGAAGTGCAAAAACGCTTAGTCGAGCTAATGGCTCGCTTTAGACAACAACAAGAGCGCGCGCAATTGATTAGCAATATGGCGGCGTTCTTGAAACAACACCCGAACTTTCAAGTGGGAGATTATCCAAATCGCAGTAAGGTGCCAGAAAACATTAATATTGCCGCGCCAATTATCGCGAGTGCGAGTGTTGCCTTAGATAAAGTTGGCGATCAACAAGAGCTTGGTGACATTGTTCGAAGTCTTGAATTAACTACCTCAACGCCGGTGGAACCTTTAGTTAGCGGCGGCGAATTTGATCTTGAAGAAGTACTCGCCATCGAAGCTAAACATCAGCAGCTCAAAGAAGATGTTGAAAACTTCTTTATTAGCCTGTTTGACGGTGAACAGTCTGTGAGTGCCTTGGCCTATTTAGAAGAGACAGCGCTTGATTGGGATGGAGAAACTTGGCTGTTCCAAGTGATTGCCGAGTACGAAGGCCTTGCTCGAGACATCAGGCAACGCTTTACATTCGAGAAAATGAAACATCCAAAGAGTGCATTTAACCAATTAGAAATTATTGAAGATGTTCATTTAAGTGTGATTTAACGAGGCAGTTCATGGACGAGTTATTACCTAAAGCCGCATTAATCGAATTAGAAAAAGCGCAGCGCAAATTACTCGCTGGTGGCGATGTCAAAGTTAAATCAAGTGTTGGTTGGTTAAAAAAATCATTAGCGTGGTGTGATGAACATGGCATTCGCTTAGGTCGTGATGCTGGTGCTTTTTTCTATATTGAGCACGACGGCATTGGAAAGGTTGACGCGAAGCTGCAAGCCATTGGGTATTCACCTCTGCTCCATTTTCAAGACGGAGTGACAGGGGATAGATGCGGTGCCACAAAAGTTTCTCCCAATGAAAAAGACGCCAAACAACTTCCTACTGAGCATTTAGTATTGACGGCATGCAGTGATTTACCGTTGTGTCTCTCTTATCAATCGCTTTTGCAGCTCCCGGAAACGCCTACTCAAATTCAAATGGAATTAGATATTCGCACCCTAGATTTAATGTCATATGATTATTTAGTTGTGGTTGAAAATCGTGATTGTTTTACAGCATGGCATCAGTACAAAATTCCATGTGAGTTAACCGGTGCACTTGTAGTTTATCGCGGTCACGAAAGTCACCACACCAAAGCTTGTCAGACGCTGAAAGGCCGTTGGTTAGATGAAAAGGGAGAATGTGGTCAGGTGTTCTTTGGGGACTTTGATCCACATGGCATGGGATTAGCAATAGAGGCTACGACACCGTATCAACACCTATTGCTACCTGATGTAAATTGGTTGCAAGTTCATCATGTATCTAGTCATTTTGATGAAAGTAAGGCTTATTCAAAACGTAATCTTCATCGACGTTGTCCAGAGCAGTGGCATTCATTACTACATTTGATGTATCCGCAACAAATTGCTCTGCGCCAGCAGTGGATGTTTGATACTCAATTAAAACTCTACTAACGCTTACTATAAATTGCCGCGCCAACGTGACCAGCAATAAATACATAGAAAGCGTTAAGCATCCACATATGGCCCGTTCGAGCATCCGTAAACGTTTTAAAATCACCGCCTGTATCAGCAAAAGATAAAGAGTTGAGCAAGGTCAAAGGGTGTTCGTAGTTGTTTATCATAATAAGCCCAGTGGCGATCATGCTAAATAACGCACCGTACATCAATAGGTGTGTAATAGTAACGATACCCTTGTGAAGTGGTGATTTGAACTGAGGTTTTTTGTATTTTTCCAATACAAACGCAGACCAAAATATACGTCCAATAATTAGCGTTAGTAGTCCTAATCCCATCATCAAATGTATATTGATGGCATCTTGTTTGTGTAGCACTGCACCTTTGATTGTGTAGTCTGTCGAGTGGATTTCAGCGCCCATAGTAGACACCATTCCCAGCATTAGCAATGCGGCTGACCAATGCAGAATACGATCGATAATGTACTTAGTTTCGTTGGGCGTTGAATCTGTCATTTTTTCTTCCTTGATAAGTTTTATACATAGCATAACAAATGAAGTTTCAAAGTATACTGAAAGTTATGAATGTTAGTTTGATCATTGTAACGCTAGATTACTAAATACGTACTTTTTGTAGGTAATATATTTCTTCATAATAAAAATAAAACGCTATTGCAAATGATATTGGTTATCACTATTATTGCGTTCCTGTTATTATTCATGCCTGATGATTCGATTAATTAGGTATAGATTACAAACAATTAGTCATTTAAAAGGAACAACAATGAAACCCTTCGCTAAGCGTCAATCAGCACTTTCGCTTCGTCATTCTAAAGTCGCTTCGGCAATCAGTATTGCTTTAGGATCATTCATCACATTTAATGCTGTTGCACAGCAGACTCCGGAACCGGACGCTGAAAAACAGAAGTATGAAAAGATCGTGGTAACTGGTCAGAAAATTTCTAGAACACTGCAAGAAACACCAGCAAGTATCGCTGTGTTTACTAGTGACAAAATGGAACAGCAAAATCTTGGTGATATTAGTGAAGTTATGTTTGAAACCGCGAATATTCACTCTAATGCCAATGGTGGCTTTAGTATTCGTGGTATTGATGGTTTTAATGTATCTGGCGCTGGAAGCAGTGGTTTAGCAAGTATCTATATTGATGGTGCGTCAATGCCACAACGTATGATCAGCAATGGTTTCTCGACATGGGATGTTAGCCAAATTGAAGTATTCAAAGGGCCGCAGTCAACGTTGCAAGGACGAAACTCGCTAGCTGGTGCAGTGATTATGACAACGCAAGCGCCTACTCATGATTTTGGTGGTCAGTATCGCGTTCAATTAGGGCAACATGGCGAACGTGAATTTGCAATTGCTGTCGGTGGTAGCTTGATTGACGAAGAACTTGCAGTGCGCTTTAGTGCTGAAAGCGAAGAGTTTGATGGTTTTAACTATAATCCAATTAGAAACGAGCATTCAGATTTTCGTGAAGATAAACTCTATCGTTTAAAATTCTTATATACGCCAAAATCCTTGCCAGAATTAACGGCGCAACTTAGTTTGACTCGTGCAATAACTGACAAAGGAACAGACGGTGTTAATGTACCAGCCAGTGGCAGTCCGTTTGATCAGCGCATAATCACTAATAATGACAAGCAAGAGCTTAACTACAAGACCAACATTGTAAATCTTGAAGTTAACTATGACATTAATGAAAACTGGCGCTTAACTTCTGTATCAACCTACTCAAAAGCTGAGCCAGGTTGGTTAGATTTTGATGATGATAATGGTCCTGAAGCAGGCGGTACACGCTTCTTCCAAGAGCAAGCAAAAACGGTGAGTCAAGAATTACGTTTTACATTTAACTACGACAATGTCGATGGCATCATCGGCGCTTATTATTTTGATGAAGATCGTCCTAGTCAATTTGGCGGCGTGACGCGCATTAGCTTAGCATCAGCTGGTATTAACTCGCCATTTCTACAAGCTGGCTTTGGTTTAGATGAAGCGACGGCAAACTATGTTATTTCACAGTATGCAAAGTTGGATCCTGTCCAGCTAAATCAAAATAGTTCCGCAGAGCAAAACGTTGCAACGCGCGCATTATTTGCTGATGCGACCTACCATATTAATGAACAGTGGGATGTCTTTGCTGGCATTCGTTGGGATCGTGAGCAGCAAGACAACAATGACGCACAGTTGTTTAGCATTGGTAACATTGCTGATATGCCTGTAGCGGCAAATTACCCTGCGCCACTTAATCAACTGATTGCTGGTATTAATGCACGACTCATAGCTCAGGTAGAAGATGCAAATAATCCCATTCCGTTAGTTGATGCAAGTTTCAATGAAATAATCCCCAAACTTGGTGTGAGCTATCATTGGAATGACGACATGACAACAAGTTTTGTTGTACAAAAAGGCTATCGTTCAGGCGGTGTGGGGGTCAATGGCGCCAAAGCTAAGGCTTATCAGTTTGATCCTGAGTTTACCACCAACTATGAATTGTCGATGCGCTCATTCTGGCTAGATGGCGACTTAATGGTTAACGCGAATGCTTTCTACATTGACTGGAAAGATCAGCAAGTGAATGTGCAGTTATCTGAAAGTACGTTCGATGCAGAAACTCGTAATGCGGGGAGTTCAGTCGTTAAAGGTTTTGAACTAGAAGCCTATTATCAAGTAAGTGATAACTTAGAATTATCAGCGTCAATTGGTCAAGCGGATACAGAATTTAAAGACTTTTTAGTGGTTATTCCAACAGCTGGTGAAGACGTTATTCGCGATTTGTCAGGACGTTCATTTGCAGATTCGCCTGAGTGGACAAGTAGTTTAGCAGCAACATACAGCGGCGATACTGGTGTCTTTGCAAATGTTAGTCTCAATTACGCTAATAGCTCTAAAGCTGAAATTGATCCAGATATTCGCGGCTTATCAAAAGATCATCCAAACTATGACGCAAATAATGATGGTCGTACCTTGGTTAATATGAAGATTGGCTACGAGTGGGATGATTTAGGCATCTATCTCATTGGTAAAAACTTATTGGATAAAGAGTATATCAGCGGCGCAGCATACGGTGCAGGTCGTCGTGTTGAGCGTATGACATTAGGTGAAGAGCGCCAAATGAGCATTAGCCTGCGTGGTAAATTCTAAGCGTTAAGCTAACACTGAAAAGAACAAAGCCACAATCATTGTGGCTTTTTTGTGTGTGTTAATCATATATTCAATCTAACGAATGTATAAATTGCTGTTTAGTGCATGGGATAGCAAATCCTATATTGCTTATCTCAACCAATATTAGATAATGACCTCAATTAAAGACGATAGTAAGACATCATGGCTCAAGCTCCTTTTAAACCTAAGAAACAAAAATTGCCGAAAACTGACGCTCAAATTGAAGCGCTGAAGGTTCCGCCTCATTCATTAGAAGCTGAACAGTCGGTGCTTGGTGGCTTGATGCTCGATAATGATGCGTGGGATCGCGTGTCTGAATTAGTGGTAGCAGAGGATTTCTATCGTCGTGATCACCGCGTTATTTTTAAGTACATGGCGGATTTGATTGAGCATGGTAACCCCATTGATTTGGTTACTTTGTCAGAAGCGTTAGAACGCGAAAACGAATTAGATACTGTTGGTGGTTTCGCGTATATCGGCGAAATGGCTAAAAATACGCCAAGCGCTGCGAATATTGCAGCATACGCGACTATCGTACGTGAACGTGCTGTCGTTCGTGACATGATTGGCGTGGCGAATGAAATAGCTGAAGCGGGTTTCGAACCTGAAGGTCGTGACAGTGCACAGTTACTTGATTTTGCGGAAGGTAAAGTCTTTAAAATTGCTGAAAGCCGCACTAATTCATCGGAAGGTCCACAAGATATTAAACAAATTCTTGGCGCAACCATTGATAAGATCGAAGAGTTATATAACTCGCCAAACGATGGTATCACAGGTGTTTCAAGTGGTTACGATGATTTAGATAAAATGACTTCTGGCTTCCAAGAGTCAGATTTGATTATCGTTGCTGCTCGTCCATCGATGGGTAAAACAACCTTTGCGATGAATTTGGCTGAGTACGCTGCAATGAATGAAGATCTCCCAGTGATTATTTATTCGTTAGAGATGCCGTCTGAATCGATCATGATGAGAATGTTAGCGTCCTTGGGCCGTGTTGATCAAACTAAGGTACGTACTGGACAATTAGAAGATGATGATTGGGCGCGTGTATCGTCGACCATGGGACTATTGCTTGAGCAAGGTAAAATGTACATTGATGATTCATCTGGTTTAACACCAACAGAGGTACGATCACGCTCGCGTCGTATTGCCCGTGAGCATGGTGGCGTCTCTATGATCATGATTGATTATCTTCAATTAATGCAAGTGCCTGCGTTGTCAGATAATCGTACCTTGGAAATTTCTGAAATTTCTCGTTCATTAAAAGCGCTTGCGAAAGAATTGAAATGTCCTGTTATCGCGCTATCTCAGCTTAACCGTGGTCTAGAGCAACGTGCTGATAAGCGCCCAATTAACTCAGATTTACGTGAGTCTGGCGCGATTGAGCAGGATGCCGATTTAATCATGTTTATTTATCGTGATGAAGTTTATAACGATGATAGTCAGGAAAAGGGCACCGCAGAAATCATTATTGGTAAGCAGCGTAACGGTCCCATCGGTAAATGCCGTCTGACCTTCCAAGGTCAATTTTCTCGCTTTGATAATTATGCGGGACCAGCGTTTGATGATGAATATTAATGAGCGCAGTTAATGCGGTTATTAGCCGCAAGGCAGTGCGTCACAATTTCAAACGCATCAAATCCATCGTAAAAACGAGCCGAGTTATTAGTGTCTTAAAGGCTAATGCCTACGGCCACGGCGTGTTAGAAATGGCGCGTATTTTGGTCGATTCCGATGCGTTTGGCGTCGCTCGTTTAGAAGAGGCTTTAGAGCTTAGAAACGCTAGTTTCACTACGCCTATTTTATTGATGGAAGGCTTTTTTAATACCGTTGATATTGATGTGTTAATTGAACATGACATTCAAACGGTGATCCACAGCCTTGAACAAATTAGTCAGCTGGAAACTTTTGCTAAAGAACATTTAGCATTAACGGCGAACTTAAAAGTTTGGCTTAAAATTGATACGGGGATGAATCGATTAGGCATTTCGCCAAGCCAATTTGATGAGGCATTAGCGCGTATTAATGCACTGAGCTTTGTTGACCCTCAAATCAATTTTATGACTCATTTCTCGTGCGCAGATGATCTAGAAAATTGCTTTACTAGTGAACAAATGTCGCAGTTTTATACCTTGGTTGAGCCACATGATGGTGAGTTAACATTAGCTAATTCGGCTGGTATTCTCGCTTGGCCTGAATCTCATGCGGATTGGGTGCGTCCAGGTTTATTGCTTTATGGATGTTCACCAATGATAAATCGCATCGGTGAGCAAGATGATTTTATTGCGGCGATGACTCTGAGCACCAGTGTCATTGCGATTAAACCGCTGGCAAAGGGCGAAAATGTTGGTTATGGCGCCCATTGGCAAGCAGAGCAAGATACGCAGTTAGCGGTTATTGCGATTGGCTATGGTGACGGTTATCCACGTCATGCTAAGGCGGGAACACCCGTACTGATCAATGGCAAGCGTTACCCCATTGTTGGCCGTGTTTCGATGGATATGGTGACCGTCGATTTAGGAACTGAGCATCAGGTGAGTTGTGGCGATCCCGTTATTATGTGGGGGCCGCAACTTCCCGTTGAAGAAATCGCACAATGGTCAGATACCATTTGTTATGAATTGATACTTCAACTCACCTCTCGAGTTGATATTAAGTTTGTGGAGTAAATGATGAAGTTATTAAACATTACCGCCTTGCTATTGGCCGCAAGCCTGAGTGTGACAGCACATGGCGAAAACAATGCAGAAAAAGACGCTCATGCGGCTCAATTACAGAGTGTGAAACTGGCGGTAACTGACACATTAGGCCTTCGCATTGATAGCATTAAAAAGACTCCGATTAGTGATTTATTTGAAGTCATGACTGAACGGGGCATTTTTTATACCACCGCCGATGCTCAATATATTGTTCGAGGCAGTTTGTTTGATGCGCGTAATGGTTTTGAAGATCTAACTGAAGTATCCATGGGCAAAATGCGCTTGGCTAAAATGACCAGCTATGAGCCGTCGATGATCGTTTATAAAGCGAAAAATGAAAAACATCAAGTGACTGTATTTACTGATGTCGATTGTGGCTATTGCCGAAAAATGCACCGTGAAATGTCTCAATATAATGCGCTAGGAATTACGGTACGTTACATGGCTTTTCCACGTGGCGGCGAAGGTTACCCTGCGTGGACTGCGATGCAATCATTATGGTGTAGCGACGATCAGCACAAAGCTATGGATGAGTTGAAAGCAGGCACTAAAATAGCGCAAAATTATTGTGCCAATAAAGTCCCTGAACACTATCAATTGGGTGTTGAATTTGGCGTAAATGCAACGCCATCAATTGTTTTAGATAATGGTAGTTTGTTAGTGGGATATCGCCCGCCACAAGAGTTACTTAATATTCTTCAGTAGTTGGCTCAAATGTGACAGTGGCAGTACAACCTTGGGTTTCATTATTAACTAAGGAAAACTGCCATTGATACTTTTTACAAATATCTTGCACGACGTTCAGCCCAATACCAAACCCTTCATAACCACGGCTTTTTTTGTTTAAACCAACGCCATTATCAATCACACTAATATTTCGCTGACTTACCATAAGAGTCACGTTGCCATTGATGCTGCAATTAATGGCATTGAGCAGTAAGTTACTGATTAATGAGCATACCAAAACTGGCTCAGCATCTAATCTCACTGGCTGTTGCAGCTGCATTTGATAGTCGACATTATTTGAGGTGATTCGTTTACTTAGATTTTGGTGAATGTTATCAATAAAACTTTCTGATACCTCACATTGGGCCTGCGCGTTATCTTTATCGCGGGCAAGTAATAAAAACGTTTGAGTGAGCTGTTCCATATCATCGATGGCGTGTTCAATTCTCGCAACTTGTTTTGAAACATCACTATCATCGTGTCGGCGCAACAAGCTCAAGCTACCTTTAATCACGGTCATCGGTGTTCGAAGCTCGTGACTGACATAACGCGTGAATGATTGTTCTCGTTCAAGTGCTTGCTTGATACTGGCTCTAAAGTGATTTACACCTTGCAGCGTTTTGTTTAATTCAAGTGATAGTTCACCGTCAACTTTTATTGGTGATAGGCTTTCATCTTGTTCGTTGTGTAACTGATTGGCTAAATCACTAAAAGGAGCTGCAATACGCTTAGCCATATTAATGATGAAGCCTGCGGAAATGATGAATAAAATAATACCAAAAAAGAGCAGCATAATTTCCACGATCAAGAAATCATAATCGTCCCACTCAATGTTAGTTGTTTCTTCAATCGCGTATACAATTCGACCTTGACTATTTGTCGTTGCATAGATGCTAAATTCTAGTTCGCTGTCATCAACGGTATGATGCGTCATCCCAGTCCAAGTTGGTTCAATGAGCACTTTAACGTGTTTGGGTAGAAGGTGGTAATGGCTGTAAATACTATTGATTGGGCTAATTTGGATCTGTTGTTCAGATGTTGATTCTGTAAACAAACTAAGATGATATGGGGCAATAACCGACAATCGGGTTTGACTATTTAAGTTCTCTGCGTGATGAACAGTAAGCTCTACAACAAGCGAATAGAACGCTAACACGCAAGCAGCGATTGTTACAAATATCTTGGCAATCTTTCGACTAAATGGTTGGAGTTTATTCATTATTGAGCACTTATTCTGTAGCCTAATTTAGGCACTGTTTGTATTAACTCTTGGGTAAAAGGTTTGTCGACTTTGCTTCTAAGTTGATAGATATGTTTACGCAATATATCTTGGTCCGGCATGTCATTTTCCCACAAGGTGTGTTCAATCTCTTTTCTTGTGGCCAGTGCGGGGGATTTTTCCATCAATAATTTAAGAATTTTAAAGCAGCTAGGGTTGAGCTTTATTGCTACATCACCACGCCAGACATGATAATTTTGTAAATCCAATTTGAGTTCCCCACAGCGTAAATAGGTTTTAAAACCGCTGCCACTGCTGCGACGGATAAGGGAGTGAATGCGTGCCTCAAGCACCTCAATATCAAAGGGTTTTACTAAATAATCGTCAGCACCTATATTAAGACCTTGTTTGATATCAAGATTGGTATCGCGCGCGGTGAGCATAATAACTGGCGTATCTTTGCCACGCTCTCGCAACGTTTTACAAAGTGTTAAACCGTCAATACCTGGCAGCATGATATCTAAAATGATGCAGTCAAAATCTTGCTCACTAGCAAGTTTTAAACCTAAGTTTCCAGTGGCGGCATAGTCGAGTTCAATGTCTGTTTGCTCAAAATAGTCGAAAATAATTTCAGCGACTTCTTGGCAATCTTCAATTAACAACACATTCATAAGGTTTGTCTCCTGCTCAATAGGCCGTTGAACAATGGAATAAGGTTCTATCACGCGTCTGTTCGATATTTTGGCACAGGCGGCTTAACATCGACAATTGATCACTTTCTTCAGTATGAATGATAGCTAGGTAAAATTCATCTTTGTCAGTTAGTAAATTAGCCAATGTATTTTCGTCAGTCAGTAACTTGGCATGACCTTGTGAATAAAACTGTGCTGAGAAAGGGCGCTTCTTCCAATAGTACAGCGGTGTCTTATCAATTTGTTGCATGTGATGATTAATCAACTCTTTTTCAGACGTTTTCGATAATTGAGCAAAGCACACCCAAGCGATAACGAAGGTTAGCAGTGCATAGACTAAAGTTGCTGAAATCGCCAACCAACGCTGACTATTAATAGACTGTGCAGCTAATAGTGCCATGGCTGTTATTCCTGGTAATACGTAGGCCGGAAGTATATTGCCTGAAAGTGTAAACAGTAGCAGCGGTGCTATCATCCAACAGATAAGGTAACTGGTTATTGGTTGTAACGTTGTTTGTTGTGAGCCTTTCACTTTGTTTGTTACAAACGTCATAAACTGTTTCATCAATAATAATGACCAAGGAAAGGCAGCGCCAATCCAAAAGAGCCAAATCATGCCGCGAGGCTCTTTATGAGCAGTGCCATATAAATCGCCTTGCCAACCTGAGACTAAAAAGCGCTGAATATGTTCACCAACAATAAAATATTCCAAGAAGCCTGGCGTTCTGATTTCTGCCCATACATACCAAGGTAGCGTTAAGGCGATAAATAGTAGTAGTCCTTTTCCCCAAGGCAGTGAGGAAATAGCGCTAATGAAACAGCGCTGGCTGACGCTCCATACCGTTAATGCGATGCCAATAATGACAACGGCAACTGGCCCTTTTATTAACATGCCTAGGCTTAGTGCAGCAAAAAATAGTAAGCCATTGATGGAAGAATTATTTCCTTGAAAGCAGCGCCAAAAACTAATCATGGCTAATGTTGTTGCCATCAACAAAGCACTGTCAGTCATAACAGTGCCTGCTGTGATTGTAAATCCGATACTGGCACTTAACACGATAATGCTGATAACGGCGCGACGAGTGCCAAAATATTGATTAGCGAATCGATAAGTCAAAAATAAAGTTACTAATGTGCACAAAAAATGCGGTAGACGTGCTGCAAACTCATTGACGCCAAAAATACCAAAGCTAGCCGCGCTGATCCAAGTTTGCAGTGGTGGTTTACCCCAAAAAGGCACGTCATAGTCAAACAAAGGCGTGACCCAATTGCCAGTTTCAAGCATTAACCGGGCTATTTCACCGTAACGGGCTTCAGTTGTATCGTAAAGTGGGTAAAAACCAAGAGAAATTAGACGAATACTAAGGACTGCGATACCAATGACTAGTAGCCAACGAAGTAAAGGGTTAATGCTACTATCCATGATGAAGCTCTCTAACGTCGTTTTCTTGAGCTGCGCGCATTTCGTTATCCATGACAATGTAAATAGGGCGACCTTTAGATTCGGTAAATATGCGTGCTATATATTCGCCCACAATGCCGATTGCTAGGAGCTGTAATCCGCCTAATGTCAGAATAACTAACATCATGGTTGGGTATCCTGCGACACTTTCACCGACAATGAGTGTTTTAAAAACAATGAATAGTGCATAAAAGAATGCAACCGTTGATATGATTCCTCCTGCCCATGTTGCAAGCCGTAGTGGCTTGACGCTAAACGAAGTAATGCCTGACAAACCAAGCCCAACGAGTTGCAAGAATGACCACTTAGTTTCGCCAGCCACGCGCGCTGGGCGTTCAAAGGTTAACGTCGTTTGGATAAATCCTGGCCACGATAAAATTCCCTTCATATATCTATTGCGTTCAGGGAGCTTTTTTATCGCATCAACGACACGGCGACTTAATAATCTAAAATCACCCACATCTTGTTGTAATTCGACATCAGAAAGTTTGGTGAGGAGTCGGTAGTAACAAAATGCACTGAATTTTTTAAATGCAGATTCTCCGGCTCGGTCACTGCGTTTCATGTTAACGACATCAAAGCCTTCTCGCCATTTATTGAGCATTTGTGGGATGAGCTCTGGTGGATCTTGCAAATCGGCATCTAAGAATATGATTGCTTGGCCTGTTGAATAGTCTAGGCCAGCTGTCATTGCTGCTTCTTTACCGAAGTTTCTGCTGAGATTTAAGCAACGCACACGGCAATGAGGTAGTGAACACGGTAGGCTTTGCATACAAAGCCAACTACTGTCTTTGCTTCCATCATTTACATAAATTAGCTCAATAGTTTCGTTGGTTAACGTCGCAATAGTACACATAACCTGATGGTGAAAGGTTGGTAGCATTTGGACTTCGTTATAAACGGGCACAATGATACTAAGGGTAGCCTCTTTAGCTGGCGAAATGAGCTTCATGGTAATAGTTTCCTAATGATAGAAGCATTAGGATAATTAGTTGTAGGTCTAAAAAAAGTCACTCAAATGTTAGTGTGACATTTCATTGACTTTATCTTCGCTAGTATTCGCTGGAGGAGAAATATTATGAAGAAATTAAGTGCTTTTGGCATAGTCGGAAGTATTGGGTTTGTTGTCGATAGTGCAGTTTTCGCTGTTTTACTTACGCTTTCGGGACAGACTATGTTGTCTCGCATTATCGCTTTTTGGATCGCGGCAACGGTGACTTGGTTTGGAAATAGGAATCTTACCTTCCGCGATAGTGATAAGTCAGATAAAACTAAACAGTGGGGAAAACACATGTTGGCTGCACATGTGGCTGGCGGAGTAAACTTGTCTGTTTTCTATTTCGCAACTTGCTGGCTACCAATTACTGGTGCATTCGTACTTGGGATTGCGGCAGGGCTTGTTATTAACTATTTATTAGCGAATCGTTTTGTTTTTAAACCTGCGAGTTAAGGACTACAAATCACTAGACATTATTTAGACATCAAAGGCATTAAATTAGCGTTTTAGTTTAATTTAGGAGACGTGCGTAATGTCTAATGTTGTTAAAAAAGCAGTGATCCCAGTTGCTGGACTTGGGACAAGGATGTTGCCCGCTACTAAAGCTATTCCCAAAGAAATGTTACCTATTGTCGATAAACCGATCATTCAATACGTTGTCGATGAATGTGTTGCAGCAGGCATCAAAGAAATTATTTTAGTGACTCATGCCTCTAAAAACGCCATAGAAAACCATTTTGATACCTCATTTGAATTGGAAAGCACGCTTGAAAAGCGAGTTAAGCGTCAACTGCTCGATGAAATAAAATCGATAGTGCCAGCCGATGTGACTATTATGCATGTGCGCCAAGGGGAGGCACTCGGTCTTGGTGATGCTGTGTTAAAAGCATATTCTTTAGTCGGGGATGAGCCTTTTGCTGTTGTATTACCTGATGTACTGATATCGCAAGCACCGGTAGGGAATGATCTTAAGGCGATGATTAATCATTTTACGCAGTGGCATGCCAGTCAAGTGATGGTTGAACCTGTCCCTTCGCATTTACTCAATCACTACGGAATCGTTGATTGCCAAGGCGCTGAAACGCAGAGAATTGAAAATATTACGAGATTAAATTGGCCAATCCACAATGTGGTGGAAAAGCCTGAGATTAAGGATGCCCCCTCAAACTTAGCCATCGTTGGTCGCTATGTCTTTTCGTCAGAGATTTGGCCGTTGTTAGCTAATGTTCAGCCAGGTGTGGGAGGAGAAATACAATTAACGGACGCCATTGCAGCACTCATTCATCAAGAGGCTGTTTCAGCGCATCAATTACAAGGAAAGTCACATGATTGCGGTAGTAAATTAGGATACTTGGCTGCTAATGTTGAATATGCGCTTGCAGATCCTCAATTAGGGAAGCAATTTCAAGCGGCTGTCGAGGTAATGCTAAATCAAAAACATTTGCTTGAATCTGCGTAACCTGTATTGCTGGGTTATAAGGTAGCGCGATATCACGCTATCTTATAACCTTTGGCGTAGACGGTGCTGATAATATCTCTATCTAATTGATTTTTAAGATTCTGCCGCAAACGATAAATATGTGTTCTCAGTGGTGAACTCTCTGGCAGGGCGCCTGACCAAATTTCTTGTTCTAATACCTCACGAGAAACAGTATTTGGATAATGCTGGGCTAGCACTTTGATGATCTTCATTTGCATTTGATGGAGTTTAATTTGTCGATTACCGCGAGTTATCGTCGCCGCATTGTAGTCGACATTCAAGTCAGCAATCTTTTGTTGACCAATTCCGCGCAGTGGACCTCGTTTAGCCATCGCAAGAATACGATAATAAAGTTCTTGTGGGGCGCAGGGTTTAGCAATTACATCATCGACACCGGCTTCAAAACACTGCACTTTATAGGCAAGATCATTTTGGGTACTTAATACAATAATTGGCATGCTAGAAAATAATTGCTGACGCAACTTCTTCGATAATGACAAGGCACTTAGTTTGGTAATACAAGAATCTAAGATTAGGATATCGTATTCATTTTTGATGATGAGTTCTAGGGCGCTAATACCATGATAAGCAAAGTCTAACTCAATATTGCTGTCGACTAGGTAGTTACTAATGTCGATGGTGGATTGAATGCAGCGTTCAACAATTAATACTCTGATATTACTCATAATAATTTTTGGATAATGAAAAGTAAAACTAGCTTACTCCGTCAATAGTCAAAAAAAGGTCAATACACTACCGTCTATAATACGCACTGACTTGTGTTGTGATCACTCGATCGTTATTGCGCTTCTTATCACGATACGCTTCGTTGAATATACGAATAATGTAACTGTTATCTTGTGACACTTTGAACGCTAATGCTTGAAATTGTTGCTCTTCATAATTGCGTGATGAGGCAATCTGTTGTCCTGATGACATAATGTTAAAAGAAAACTGATGTCTTATTCCGTCTTCGATAACATCAGGAATAATTATTTCTATAACACCATTATGAGGCGCATTAAATCGCAGGTATCGCAGTGTACCCGGACGCATGTTCGATATGGATTGCAAGGCACCATTGAATGAAATGTCATTCGGTTTATCTAACGATAAAGGTAAATAAAATGGGTATTGAACATGCTCGGAAAGTAAACGTTGATTGATGCCAATGATGTGAGACTCTAGAGGTAACTGGCTATTTCCCCATTGATCTTCAAATAATAAGTCTAACTGTTGGCCTAAATCATCAATCGTTATTCGTTGATGCGGATGGTCTTGTTTGAGCTGGTGGGCGAGGCTATAAATAGTCGTCAAGGCCGGTTTATTTGCTATATTGAGCATCGATTGATGGAATCCTTTAAATCCTATAACGTCAAAAAGCTGGCTGGTGCGCACACTATACGGAGCGTTTGGATCAATAATCGACAGTATAAAATAACTGATAGTTTGCTCAATAAAGGGGGAGTAATCAAAAGAAGGTCGTTGGTATAACTCTCCATCAGTACTTTTCAATCGGCGCTGTTCAGTTTTTATGGCCTGATGAATAATAGCCTGTGTGTTGATAACAAACCGTTTTTTGTCGGCATCAAAACTGACACGTTTATCATGCCAGTTTTGTAGAACGGTTTTAGCAAGTGCGCTAGCAACGCCTTCTGAAAATGCGAGGGTTAATGAACCAAATCCAAAGGCTGTGTGATGTCCTGCTTGAGAATCATCTCTGCCAACTATTTGCTGCATGTAATAATGTCCAAACTCATGCAAAATTGTATGTTCGTTCCATTCTGATATGGTGCTGATAGGGCGCTGCTGAGTATCAAGTGCATTAGTACCGCTTATATAAATACGATTGTTTTTTGAAGAGTAAGAACCCGTTGATGTTTTGGTAATTTGCGGATCTTGACTCCAATGGACGGTGAGGGATGTATTATCAGGCGTAACAGCGATGTCTTGTTGTGAAAGGTAGCTAAAGCCTTTGGCTAAGGTATCTAAAATTGCAAAAGGTTGTGCATAACTATATTGAGGCTCAAACTCTCGTAAGGTGAAATGCCATCCTGTGGTGAGATGCATATCGTATTCATTGTTACCAGGAAATAACTGTTGCGGTTGGGAGCGAACAAAATAGACTCCTTGCTGATTTGTTCGTTCAGGATATGCACTGCCAGTATTGATGACTTGGGTTAAGGTACTATTTTGATGATTATCTTGCGTAATCATTTGTGAAAGCACTTCGAGTTGATAGTGATCTTTGGTGGCTAGAATTGAGAAGTTGTAATAACCAAATTCGTCGGTATAGGTACTGGCAACAATTTGGTCGTCGCTGTCACGTAAATTCATACGCATAAAACGCAGTGGCTGTTGACTCGGTTGATCTGGATTGAAATGATAGGCAATGACATCGTCAATTTCAGATTCGATGAACGTTAATCGGTCAAAAGATAGTGTGCCGCTGAGAGAGGCCATTTCATAATCATTATCGAGTAATTTAAACGCTGTTGACGCTTCTGACACTTTAGCAGATGTTTCATTTATTAAGGTCAGCTGCTTTGCTTGCCTGATATGATTGGACTGAAAAATCAGTGTTAATGTCGCAGTGGAAAAGTTAACTTTATCGACGCTAATAATTATATTTTTATTATCTCGGGCTAATCTTATTCCCTCAATTGACGAAGAACGAAACTCAATATCATCAACTGCAATACCGTAAATGTTAAGCGGTAGACTGTATTGGCTATTTTCTGAGATTGTGAGTGTATTTGTTGCTAATTCAACAGACCATGATGGTTTATGAGTAGAAGAAGTGGCGGATTGTTGTGGTGTGGTAGTTGATTCTACCGCAACAATATTGTTAATGCTTAAGGGAGTAAACCAGCGCCATTGGTAGGTAATAATAGCAATGACAGCTACGATTGCTATCCAAACACTGTACTCTAAAGTTTTCTTCAAAACGCCGTCTTAATCTATGAATTTGATTGATTTTATTACAGCTAAAATTCAGGAAAGTCGCAAGTTTTATATGACTGGTGGCGGTAATAATTTTGTTGCAATTTTAAATGCAATCGGAGAAACAAGAAAGGCAACAGGAAATGCTATTGGCCACGCAAAAACAAAGGCGTCAAACCAAGCGCCGTAAAATGGTAATTTTAACGGCGAGAAATGGGTTGCCATGATACAGCCACTCATTATTGATGCCATAAAGAATGACATTAATGCCGCGACGGCTAGACGAAATTTAATCTGATAGCTCATTACTAATCTTTGTCCATCGTAATACTGGTGCAACCTTTGGTGCATCCAATACTAAGTTGCTCTTTATCTGAGTGAGTCATCACTATCGGTTGATTACAATGTTCGCAAAGAGCCTGTTGACCCTTAAGAACCCTTTTAATGAGATTACGTTGTTGGTTAAAAGATGCAGCTGCATCTTTATTGAGAGCAGAAAAATCAAGTTTTGGCATAATATTTCATTATATTTGGTAAGTTAGAATAGTTTACTATGTTAGGCGAAGTCTTACCATTTGAGTGTTGTAGTTGTTAAGGGAGTGTTGTAGCCTATAGTGGAAATGTTTCCTATATGAAACTTGAACTCCGATGAGATAATTGCCAGTTGAGCATTAAATAAAAAAAGAGCCATAATATTTAATAAAATAAGTTCCTAAGCCCTAATTTTGTCTTGTCCATTGCATTGCTTATATTATTGCGTTGTAATATATAAACAAATTATAAAGGCGTTATTTGACCAGTAGTAACTTATTCATCGATATGGATTTCAAATTAGAAACATAGCAAGGCTGCGTAGTTAGAATGCAAAATGGGCTGTCAATGAATTCGATTTGACAATCAGGCGCGATTATTAACTTAGCTAACTCAATCCTCATTAAGGAGGAACTATGATTACACCGACAAAGACACAGCTACTTATTGGTGGTTGTATGTTTTTTACTTTATCTAGTAGTGCTTTCGCAAACGATGCTGAAATAGAACGCCTTAAGAAACGACTTTCAGCTTTGGAAAATCAACAAGTAAAAATCACCAAACAGTCTGGCAATAAATCAAGTGGAAAATTCTATGGCACCTTGCGACCGAGTTTAACGCAAGTTGATCAAGGCGATTCAAATAAAACTGACGTAACGGACTTTCTATCTCATGCTGGTTTCTATTTTGAGCATGAATTAGCGAATGGCTGGACAGCAATTGGTCATGGTGAATGGTCGATAGATATTTCAAATAATGGTGATTTTGGAAAATCTCGTCGTGCTTATGTAGGTTTTGATAGCCCCTATGGGCGAGTTGCTATTGGTAAGCAACGCCCAGTACAATATTTATTGATTGCTGAGTATGTCGATATTTTTAATCACGCCAATGCGCCTTTTGCCTACGACAATTACAGTCCTTTCTTTGTAAATAACATGGTTAGTTATAAAAAGTCATGGAACAACTTATCAATTCTCGCTAGTGCACAATTTAATGGTTTTGAATCAAATGATGATGCGGATATGGTAAACGTCGGATTATCCTATGACCATAATGATTTACATATCGCGGCAGCTTATCTCACGCAAGATTTTGCAGACGACAGTAACGCTAATTTAGTTGGTAGCACCGCAGATACTGTTGCAGTTTCTTTTGCTAATCGTTTTGACAATGGATTCTACCTCGCAGCAGCATGGCAAGAACGCGATCTCGATGTTGTTGCTGGTATAGACTCAGAGCAAACAACGGTCGATGTCTCTATGGCTTATTCACTATCGAAAGCATATACCGCTAAATTAGGGTATTTCCATCTTGATAATGATATGCCGGAAGTTGTGAATAATAGCCATCATGGCTTTAACGTCACCTTAGAGCATCATCTTTCAGATAATTTCCAAATTCATGGTGAAGTGCTCCGTAAAGCATTTGATTATGATCAAGATTCAACGGCTATTAGTATTGGTCTTAAATATAATTTTTCAATAAAGTGGCAATAGGCATCGTAGATTGGTCGGTCTCAATCTACTCAGGAGAGTATTATGCAATTTAAATTTAAATTAGTCGGTGCAACATCTATTATTTTGTTGTTATCGCTAAGTTTATTATCATTAAATCAATATCTTAATGTGAAATCCAGTCTCGACGAAATGGTTTCAGATAGTATTGATGAAATCAGTAATGGGTTGTCCGAAAATATTGCCAGCATTATGCAAGGTAAGAAGATTGTTGGTGGCTATGTGATGGACTTAATTGAAGATGATATTTCCAATGAAAATATCGAACGTGTCTATACTAAGCCTGCTGTTCGAGAAGCCTTTATTTTAGCTGGCGTTGGATTTGAATCAGATGGCAGTATTGTCGATAACGACCCCAATTGGAATCCCGCTCCTGGCTACGACTCTCGTACTCGTCCATGGTACATCGAAGCAAAGCGCGCTAATAAAATCATATATACAGCGCCATACCCTGATTCCGTGACCAAAGAAATTGTTGTGTCTATGGGCATTCCAATGAATAAAAATGGCAGTTTTCACGGTGCGATGTTTTTAGATGTTAGCTTATCGGGTCTCGGCGACATTCTAAATAAAGTTGCGATTCTAAAATCTGGCTATGCATTTTTAGTGAGTAGTGATGGCCAAATAATTTCTCATCCAGAAGTGAGCTTCAACGGCAAAATGATGAACGATTACTTTGGTCGTTCGTTGAATTTAACGGGCAACGAATTCGAGCATGTTGAACGCGATGACAAAATGTGGATGACTAAGTTTAAAAAAGTTGAAGGTGTAGATTGGTACCTTGGTGTAGCGATTGATGAAGAGCAAGTGAATGCATTGGCCTCATCTTTGCGCAGCCAAGCTATCATGTATTCAACTGCCGCATTGATTTTTGGCATTATTGCCATGCTAGCGCTGATTAAACGCTTAATGCGTCCATTAGATGAAATATCAACGGCAATGCAAGATATTGCTGGTGGTGATGGAGACTTAACTCAGCGTTTATCGACTTCTGGTGATGTTGAGTTTGCGACATTAGCGCGAGGATTTAATTCCTTTGCTATTAATTTGCAATCACTTATTGGAGACTGTAAATCGTTAGCGACAGACATTTCTCATAACGCTGAAAAAACAACGCAAGGCGCTGAAGAAGCTGTTAATGCAATGCATCAGCAGTTATCAGAGCTAGAGCAACTTGCGACAGCGATGAATGAAATGTCATCAACTGCTTTGGAAGTTTCTGGTTATGCTAAGCAAGCTGCTGACTCTGCCTCTGAAGCTGATATCGCTGCGCAGGAAGGTGCTGGCATTGTTAGTGATACTTCAGAGTCTATTTTGTCATTATCTCGTCATATCGAAGAGGCAGTTAGCGAGGTTAAACAGTTGGAAGAGTCAACCGCTTCTATTGAAACTATCTTATCGGTGATTAACGGTATTGCAGAACAAACGAATTTATTAGCGCTTAACGCTGCTATTGAGGCTGCGCGTGCTGGTGAACAAGGACGTGGTTTCGCTGTTGTTGCAGATGAAGTACGTAACCTTGCTCAACGTACTCAAGAGTCAACGTCTGAAATTAAAAACATGATTGATGTATTGCAACAAGGCTCTATGTCGGTTGCAAATGTGATGTCTCAGTCACAAGAAGAGGCTACTCAATGTGTTGATAAAGCACAGGCAGCTAATGAAGCGCTAACTAGTATTAGTAAAGCCATTAACGAAATTACCGAAATGAACTTGCAAATTGCTTCTGCAGCGCAAGAGCAAAGTTTGGTGGCAGAGGAAGTAAATCGCAATACCACTAATATTAAAGACTTGTCTCAGAAAGTAGTAGATAACGCGCAAACAACGAATGCTGCAATGGGGGAGCAACGCGAAGTAACCCAAAAACAGCATGGTTTATTAAGTCGTTTTACCATCTAATCTGTTCATTCTATCTTGTCTCCCAAATACTTTTATTTTTTATAAAGGTGTTTTGGGAGCCTGCTCAAGGTTTTAATCCTATCCTTTTTGCTAATCTAAATAGCATGTTATGTTCAAACAACTTATCTTGGTGGCATTCGCTTAGGAAGTTCTTGAATTAAGGATTTTTATGATTGTTTATAATTTCGGTTCGATAAACATAGACCATGTTTATCGCGTTTCTCATTTTGTTCGCCCTGGCGAAACCATGACCTCAAATAACTACCAACAAGTGCTTGGCGGCAAAGGGGCAAACCAGTCGATTGCGCTTGGCCGTGCACAATGTAATGTGCAACATGTCGGTGCTATTTCAAAAAATGACTCAGTTTTATTAAATACATTGAATGATAGCGATGTGAGTACTAAGCACGTTGTATTGTCTGATGTGCCAACAGGTCATGCAATTATTCAGGTTAATGATGATGCTGAAAACGCCATAGTGCTGTTTGCAGGTGCAAACCATGAACTTAGCTTAGCGAAAATCGATGACGTGTTATCACAAGCAAATAAAGAAGATTGGGTTTTATTGCAAAATGAAACCAACAATATTGACCTTATTGTTAAGCGCGCCAAGCATTTTGGCTTATCCGTCGCTTTCAATCCTGCGCCGATGAATGCAGAGATAGTGAAACCGTTGATTAATGACATTGATTTATTAATCGTTAATGAAGTCGAAGCGATGGATTTATGCGATGTAGATTCTGTTGCATTAGCGCAGGCATCACTACAAAAAAATTATCCAAAATTGCAGATTATCCTGACGCTAGGTAGCCAGGGTGTGCGTTACCTGCACCAAGGCGAAATCACACAAGTGTCGGCTTTTAAAGTAGACGCAGTCGATACTACCGCTGCCGGCGATACATTTATTGGTTATGCATTAGCGGGTTTGCAATCAGCACTTAGTATTGAAGATACATTGCGACAAGCGTGTGCGGCATCTGCATTATGTGTCATGGCTCATGGCGCATCATCTGCCATTCCAACATTACCTCAAGTAGCTGACTTTATGGAGCAACACAATGCGTAAGATTATTATTGATACGGATCCTGGCATTGATGATGCTATGGCAATTATGTTGGCGCTTAAGTCAAAAGAGCTGGATGTATTAGCTTTAACAACGACTTTTGGTAATGTTGCGGTCGATTTGGCGACTAAAAACGCCCTGACATTATTAGAACTAGCCGACCGTGATATTCCTGTCGCTCAAGGCGTTGCAACACCAATAGCTGCACCTGCATTAGCTCCACCTGATTTCGTACACGGTAGTGATGGGTTTGGCAATATCAATTGGCCTGCGTCGACACGTGAAGCAGACAAGCGCAGTGCAGCTCAGTTAATCGTGGATATGGTTCATCAATATCCCAACGAAGTGTCGTTAGTGGCATTGGGTCCGCTAGGGAATTTTGCGCAAGCATTAGAGATTGATCCAAGTATTGTTGATTTAGTTGACGAAGTCATTTTAATGGGCGGCGCAGCAGAAGAGAAAGGTAATGTTACACCAGTCGCTGAAGCAAATATTATTAATGATCCTCATGCCGCTGAACTTGTTTTTGGCGCATCATGGCCAGTGACCATGATTGGACTTGATGTGACACATCAAGTGATTATGGACAATGAATTGTTAGCATATATTCGTGATAATAACGGCAAAGAAGGTGACTTCTTATATCAAGCGACACAATTCTATTTTGACTTTTACTACAAAACGTTCGGAATTAAAGGATGTTTTGTCCATGACGCGTCAACCATTATCTATGCATTGCAACCTGACATTTTTAAAACCGAAGGTCGAGTTATCCGTGTTGCCGTTGAGGGTGTTGGCATTGGGCAAACGATTACAGCTAAACCGGAACAAACATTTGCGTTAGATTTTTGGGAAAATAGACCTGTTACTAATATCTGTCTTGAAGTTGATAGCCAAAGAGCACTTAATTTAATTAAATCTGTTTTTAGCTGATAACCTTAGGGTCTGTTGAACTTTTGAGTTCATTTTTGCAGCAATTTGTTTGGGGTTTCTACAAGGCAGAGCCTA
>OJBM01000151.1_pt1 | contig 31358 bp, 29 predicted proteins | sample 1591061 | NCBI WGS metagenome assembly OJBM01 (sample SAMN05416872, study PRJEB24817) | seawater metagenome | isolation source: Sea water | place: Canada:Atlantic | collected 2013-11
TTTATTCACGCTGAAGTATGTGAGTAAAGGCTACAGAACCTGCTCCTCCTAAGTTTTGTGCCATAGCGATACGGGCATTTTTCACCTGATTATCTCCTGCTTGCTCAGTAAGTTGCTCAAAACATTCAGCGAGCTGATACACACCGGTGGCCCCAACAGGGTGTCCACGTGCTTTTAACCCACCAAAGGTTGTAATAGGCATATCCCCATCAAGACCGATCATGCTTTGTTCGCCAAACCGGTATCCACAGCCATAATCGCTAAAACCTGCCGCTTCTAAACTGAGTACCGTCATGATGGTGTATGCATCATGGGGTTCAAATAAATCGATGTCAGCTGGGGTTAGTTGGCTTTGCTGGTAGGCCTTTCTAAAAGATTGTTTAGCCCCTTCGAGGGTTAACATGTCCTTGCGGTTTTCTAATGATAAGTGATCGCTGGCCACAGAAGAGCCTGTAACCTTCACGAGCGTCATGCCGGCTTTTTTTGCAGCCATGGCCATATCCTTATTTACTAGCACTAAGGCGGCGGCACCATCACAGATAGGGGGCGCATCATAGAGCTTAATAGGAGCACTAATGACTTTAGAACTTAGGTAGGTTTGTGTGTCGATACTTTTTTGTAGCATGGCTCTGGGATTCTTTTGAGCATTGTTGTGGGCATTTATGGCAAATGGTGCAAAGGCTTCTGGGCCCACATTATGTTTCTGCATGTATAGCTGCATAATGCGGGCATTGAGGGTTAAAAAGGTTTCTCCTAGGCTGCCTTCTTTTTCCCAACAAGAGGCTGTGGCTAAGGCCTGAGTGATATCTTCGCGGGGTGCATGAGTGACATGCTCAACCCCACAAACAACCACACACTTATGGCTGTCACTGGCAATGGCTTGGTAGCCTAAGCGCATAGCTGCGCCACCTGAACCACACGCGCCTTCTGCTGTTATTGCTTCACATCCGGTCAGGCCCGAGTGATTAGCAATAAGAGTCGCCACCAGTTGTTGGTGGGACAGTTGCCCTGACATCATATTGCCGGCATAGAGTGCTCCCACATCTTCTGTACTTATTTGGGCATTTTGCAGCGCTTGTGTAACAGCAAGGCTGCCCATGGAGGCAAGACTCTCTTGGGGGTGTTTCGCCACGGGGATTTGGCCACAACTTAAAATGTACACATCTTTCATAAGACTTCCTTGTAATTGAATGGAGGCAGGTAAGTATTGGTAAAACGCTAACGTCAATTTATGACGCTAACATGACAGGCTTCAATGCATAAGCACGGTGAAAACGAAGTCTAAAAAATAATCATGATATTAACAAACTAAGTAAATACTAATTGACAGAAGTTAATTTATTAGTACCAGCTAACTAAATTTTGAGAATTTAATTAGCTTATTTTCTGCTATGATCATTCGCAAATCGAAGCCTGCTTGGGTTTTATGTCAGCAGGTTTAGTGCTTTAGTATTGTTAAACCGTTCAGGGATGAAAAAATTAATGCTATTTAAACGTCATGTATTATTAACATTGTTGGTGCTGCTGAGTATTTCGGGCTGCAGTATTATCCAGCAAGTGTATAACGAAGACAGTATTCGACCTTCGTCAGAAAAATATACCGGGCCAGTGGCAAGAAGCCATGAAAAATTTTATAGGCTTAAATTGAATGAAAGCATCACTCTGGACGCTTCTGCAAGCTATCACACCGAAAATAGCCCCATTAATTATCAATGGAAATTGATTTCTGCTCCGCCAACTTACTCTATTTTAGAACCCTTGTGGGAAAGTCATTCTGCTCAAGTAAGCTTTACCCCAACGGTAGCTGGGGATTATACCTTTCAAATTGTGGTCAGTGATGATGCGGGTTTAAGCGCTCAAAATTTAGCGTATATAAAAGCGCAAGAGTTGCCGGTGATTGAATTTTTAGCCATTGGGGACATGGGCACGGGCGAGGAAGGGCAAATCAAAGTAGCCGCTGCCATGAAAAAAGTATGTGATTCATTGAACTGTGATTTCGTGATGGGGTTGGGTGATAACATTTATGACGCGGGTGTTAAATCGGTTAATGATGAACAGTTCAATAGTAAATTTGAGGAGCCTTATGAGAATTTAGATTTGCCATTTTATATGGCGCTTGGGAATCACGATAACTCAGGGCTGTCACCTGGTGATGGTGCGTTTAATTATCGAGGTGATTTACAAGTACTTTATGCCCGCAATGAAGCGCGTAAAAGTGATAAATGGCGCATGCCAGCTCGTTACTATCATGTGCCCATGGCCAATTCGAGCGGTGAAAATTTGTTAGATGAACAGGATGATCTAAATGCAACATTATTAGATTTAGTGGCATTAGATTCTACTACGCTCACCAGCCTACACGACCCAGCACCAGAATACGCATTGGAAAAAGTAATTCAGCAGCAAGGGCAATGGGTTGATACCACCTTGCATAAAAGTCTAGGGCATTGGCGAATAGCATTTGCCCACCACCCCTATTTGTCAAATGGTAAACATGGTAATGCTGGAGTGTACGATGGATACAATGATTTAAAATACGTAGGAGATAAGTATATCTTTCAGCGTGCCGCTGGGGTGTATTATGAAGACTTTTTAGAAAAAGTCGTGTGTGACAAAGTCGATCTGTACATCTCTGGTCATGATCATAGTTTACAAGACTTAAAGGCCGTTGATGATTGTGGTAAAACCCAATTCATTGTTTCTGGTGCGGCGGCTAAAACCACTAAGTTAAAAGGCACCAACCAACACCACTGGGAGGAGTCTGAGCTCGGATTTTTTCACTTGCGAGTAGAGAGTGAGAAAATAGTAATTAAGGCTTTTACTGTAAATGATGAAGGTGAATACTCCCTTACTCATGAGCGTGTGCTAACAAAAGGGTAGAGCATTCAAACATGTAAAATAATGGATGAGACTTAAGATGGTTTATACATGACCGTTTTATTTCTCCCGCCGTTTTTTGCATGATATAAAGCGCTATCGGCTTGCTCTAATAATTCAGTTGGGGCACTGAATTTATCCCAGTTAGCACAAGCAATACCAATGCTTAAAGTGACATAATTCATGTCGCTTCGTTCATGGGAGATTTTTAGATCTTTCATGTATTCCAATAAGTTGTTAGCAGACACCACAGCTTGATCTTTACTTAATCCCACTGAATACACCACAAACTCATCCCCTCCAAAACGAGCGACAAAATCAGATGTGCGTTTGAAAACATTTTTGAGTGCGCTGGATATTTCTTTTAAACAATAATCCCCAGCTAGGTGTCCGTAGTGATCGTTGTACTGTTTAAAGAAGTCTACATCTAACATGAACACGCTTAAATTATCATTGTTGCGTTTGGCAATGCTGTACTGGGTGGGGTATTGCGCATTGAAGTATCGCTTATTAAAAAGGCCGGTCAGAGAGTCGGTTTGGGCAAGGCCTTCTAAGCGCTCTTTTGCACTTTCTAATGCTTTAATTTGGTCAGAGATGGTTTTTTGTAAATGAATGTCATCGGAAATGTCTTTTTGGATGCTGATAAAATAGAGGGTTTTGCCATTTTTATCTTTTATGGCTGATAAGGAGGTTTCATTCCAAAATAGCTCGCCATTATGTCTTTCATTTCTTAATACCACATGGCAATTCTCACCCTTTAACAAAGCAGCGTATAACACTTCTAACTCTGAAGTCTTTGAATCAACATGATTTAAAAATAAGCCAGGTTTAGTCAATATTTCTTCTTGGCTAAATCCACTCATGCTTTCGAACGCGGGATTAACATAAATAATGGGATGTTTAGGCTCTTGGGCACTTAAGATACAAACGCCGTCGCTTAACGAAGACAGCATTCTATCAATAAAACCTTCAGTTATTTCAATATCACGAAACAACATAATTACCACCCATACGCTAAAGCATTAAAAGATAGGATCCTATTGGTTCAGAATATGCGTATTGGTGACAAGCAGCCAGTTAGAAGTGGTGAGTATTTAGATTGATTAGAAATTATAAACGCAATGCCTTAACACCAAATAAATTATTATGTTTGATAGATTGGAAGGTTATTTTAAAGGTTTGTTCTTAGAGGATTTAGATTAAAGAAAAAGATAATGATGGCAGGAAAAAAAGAGCAAGTGAAAAACGCACTTCACTTGCACTCTTTAGGGATAAATTTCTTACTTAGTCCACACGGTAACGCCGCTTAAATCCTTTTGGTTTTTCAGCGCGAAGCGGGCCACAAAGTAGGTCATTATAAACATGATCACGTTCCCCACAAACCCTGTGTAATAAAGGTCAAACGGTACACTGATGCTCTCTGGTAATAAGCCTTTTTTGCTTAAAATAGTCCAACCAGTAAATATCATGGTACTAACCAATCCTACCCATGCAGCGCGTGCGTCTCCTTGTTGAGTAAAGAAACCGATTAAATACAAACCTAATAATCCGCCCCCTAAAATAGACGTTAACACGGTGGCGGTATCTTGAAGGGTTTTGGTTTCGGCATTTGCTAAATAAATGGCCCCGCCAATCATTAACAACGCACTGATGGCCGCTATAATCCAAGCGGCTTTTAGATAATGCCTATCATCTTCATTGGGTTTAATGTGGCGACGGTATATATCCACCACTGATACCGTACTAATGGCGTTGATGCTGCTGTCAAGCGATGACATGGCTGCGGCCAAGGCAGAGGCAATAACTAAGCCTGCTACCCCTGCTGGTAAATGATTACTGATGAAATACGGTAAGATCTGTTCTGCGGCTCGCGTGCCATCTAACATTTCTTGTGGCGCGGTGGCCGGAAACTGCTGAAAAAATACAAATAATGCGGTGCCTAAAAACATATAAAAAGCCCAAATGGGCAAAGAGCTGATAACGGCAATGAACATGGCTTTGCGTGCTTCACGGGTAGATTTAGAAGCACAATAACGCTGTACGGTATTTTGGTTTGAACTGTATTCCGTTAACCACGCGATTAAGCCCATAAACAGCATCATGGTAATGGTTTTTTCATCAAAACGAATTTCCCAGCCCATGGCATTCAGGTTGCCATTTTCTAAAACTGAAAAACTTAATTTATTGAATTGATCGCTTACCTCAAATATTTGCCCAAGCCCGCCAGGCAAGGCATCAACGATGACCCATAAACATAAGATTCCACCTAGTACCAATACGATGGTTTGCATCACATCGGTCCAAATAACCGCATCTATGCCGCCAACAATGGTATATACCGCCACCACAATACCGCCTATTAAAATACAGGTGGTCGCGCTTAAGCCAGTCAGTTCTTGAATAACCAAAGACAGTAAAAATAAAATCATGCTGACGCGTACAATCTGCGCAATGATGAACGCTACTGCCCCATAAACGCGAATGGATGGGCCAAAGCGATCTTCTAGGTATTCATAAGCAGAGGTGATTTTTCCACGGCGAAAAAACGGTAAGAAAAAATAAGCGGCAAATAAAATGGCAATGGGCAGCATAAGGTTGGGAACAAATCGAATCCATGAGGTTTTAAAAGCATCCCCAGGATAAGCCAAAAAGGTAATAGAGCTAATAGAAGTACCCACTAAACTCAGCCCAATGACCCAGCCAGAAAAGGAACGCCCACCTACAAAATATTCTTCGGTATTGGTGTTTTTTCGAGAGAAGTAAAAGCCAATGCCGGTTATTAATAATAAATAGGCCGCGAGGGCTGCAATATCCAAGGGGTGTAAAGACACAATGCTTACCTTTAGTCATTATTATGGGTAAATGTTGGGCGGGGATATTAGCAGATTTAGAAGTATTTAGAAGAAAGTGGCGCCAGAAGGTGAGGCGCCGTCTCTTAAAGCTGGCCTTTATATTCATAAGGTTTGATTAAAGGTCTAGTGCGGTGTTACTAAAAGCCTAAAATTATGGCTATTTAATGGCAACGCCCACCTCTAGCTGTTCAAACCAGTCTAAAAAGCGGGCCACATCAGGCCCTTTAAACAATCGGCCGTGTTGTGGGGCCATGATTTCAATATCCAGTTTTCGCACTCGTTTTAGCCAATGATGCTTGGCTTCGTTACTGGGCATCCAACGCTCATGAAAATACCGCATGTTCTCCACGTGTTTGTCGAAATCATCTACAAACATAGGGGCGCCTGGTGGCTCAAGGGCTGCCCCTATATCACCACTAAATAGAATCTTTGATTTGGCGTCGTATACATGGAAATTACCCGAGCTGTGTAAATAGTGTGCCGGTATAAACTCAAGCTCTATGGTTTCTAGGCTTAAGCGGCCTCCGGTATCACTAATGGGTTGATAGCCGATATTGTCCATACCAAAGTGGCGAATAAAGCCCTCCCATAACCAAGAGCAGTGTAAATTGGCCTTGGGCAGTACTTGGTCCCACATGCCTAATGAGGAAATGATGTCAGGGTCTTGGTGGCTGGCAAATAAATCGGTGAGGTTCTCTATGTCCACATATTTGAGTGCAGAAGCGAGCATGGTGGAGAAAACTTCAATGCCGCCGGGGTCTAATAAAATGCAGCGTTTTCCATCAACAATCATAAACTGGTTAGTATCGATAATTTTTTCAGGCTTCTCTGGATCGCGACCAAATACATACCATTGGTGTTTATCATCGTAAATTTTTAGTGCATCCATGCCCTTGTCCTATTATTTTTAAGTAATCAAGCCTTAGCAGGCCTGTATTTACTCGCTGCTAAATTTGAAACTGTGCCAGTTGGTTCTGGCTGGTGGTGATGTGAAATTTAATGTCATTGCTATGGTTATCAATCTTTTTGGCCATGTCTTCTAGTAATGGTTGAAACTCGCCGGTTTGAGTGGCCTCTAATTTAAAGGTTACTGCCACCACATTGCTAGACTGCATATATTGACGAATGTCGGCCAGCAAATCATTTAACTCCCCAAGCTCAGAGCGCAATGCGTTAATTAGTTTTGTTAAGTAATGCTGGCCATCTGCAATGGATGAATTAAGTTGCAGGGCTTTATTGTCCGATAGCCGCGTCTGACTATTACCCATTCGGTCTAAAAATGTTTGTGTACGCCATTGTCGAACCGAGGTTCTAGAAATTGAAATGGCCTTTTGATTAATGGTGGCCGACAAATTGATGGTTTTGTCGGCCAGTTCATCAAAGTAATCGCTGATGACTTTAAGGCCTGCGGCTTTTTCTCCTGCTCGTAATACCATGGCACGGGAGTTTTTAGCCGCCAAGGCCAAATGCTTGGCGATTAAGCTCGCTCGAAACAAGTGCCCTGAAATAGTAGCAGCGGCAGCGGTTTGTGTGGCGATATTATTCGAGCTTTTGCGCATATTGCTGCACCGTGATACTTCTCTATATCACTTTACTATAGCGCACGTTATGTTTTGGGGTATTCAAATACTCATCAAACAACATACAAATGTTGCGAATGAGCAGTTCGCCCTTACTGGTGACGCGAATTTCTTCATGAGTTACCTCAACTAAGCCGTCTTGCTCATAGGGTTTTAGCTGTTCAAGTACGTCGGAAAAGTGCTGAGCCCCATCGATATGGAATTCTTTTTTCAGCCAAGCGTAATCTAGGGTGAAGTGGCAAATAAGCTGTTTAATGACCGCTCGCCTTAATAAATCTTCATCATTAAGAATTAGGCCCTTTTTAATGGGTAAAACGTCTTCTTTAAGGCTGGCCTGATACTCGTCTATGTCGCTGCTGTTTTGAAAATAACTGTCACCAATTTGACTAATAGAAGACACCCCAAGGGCCACTAAATCGCAATCTTCATGGGTGGTGTAGCCCTGAAAATTTCGGTGTAACTTACCCTGTGATTGAGCCTTAGCCAAACTGTCTTGAGGTTTGGCAAAGTGATCCATGCCCACATAGTGATAGCCTGCCTCAGTAAGGAGGCGAATGCTGTCCTCTAACATGGCCAGTTTTTCTTCTGGAGCAGGCAAATCTTCTGACTTGATTCTACGCTGGGGCATAAAGCGCTCAGGCAAATGCGCATAATTAAAAACAGATAAACGATCAGGGCTGAGTTCTAAAACGGTTTTTAGGGTTTCACGAAAACTGTCTCTGGTTTGAAAAGGTAAGCCGTAAATTAGATCAATATTAATTGAGCGAAAGCCCAAGCGTTGTGCTTCTTCTAGCGTGTTGCGTGTGAGCTCTAAGGGTTGAACTCGATTCACCGCCTTTTGAACCTTTTCGTTGAAATCTTGCACACCAAGGCTAACACGGTTGAAACCTATTTTTTTTAGATGAGCCAAGGTGCCCGTTTGCAATTCTCTTGGGTCGATTTCAATGGAGAAATCACGATCGGGGTCGTCACTTAAATTAAAGTTCTCGGCCAGTTTATTCATCAACTCACTCATTTGCTCGTGACTGATGAAGGTAGGCGTGCCACCGCCCCAATGCAATTGCTCTACTTTTCTATCTTTAGGGTAGCCAGCAGAGCGTATGCTCATTTCCTTATATAGGGTATCAAGGTAAGGCTGGGCTTTTTCACGGCGCTTAGTGATGACTTTATTGCAAGCGCAGTAGTAGCAAACATGGGCACAAAACGGAATGTGAACATAAAGGGATATGGGTTGTGCTAATTGATTACTTTGAGTGCGGCATAGCTCGTAATGGCTTTTATCGAAGCCTTCATGAAATTGAACAGCAGTGGGGTACGATGTATAACGTGGGCCTGACTTGTCATATCGTTTAATTAATTCAACATCCCATTGAATATTCTGCTTGCCACGTGGTGTAAATGCTTGGCTCATGAGAGGTACCTAAATATATTTCCCCGAATTTTAACAATGCTGTAGGTTGATTCATTGCGCTGGGTCAACAAGCCAGTGGCCAGCCATTAGGTAAATACAGCTTAATGACAAAGATAAATAGACTGTCAGTTGACGTAATTGAGCCCCAAAGATTATGCTGCTTTTTCGACAAGGGGACTTCTAGTGGTTAGTGCGGTAGGTACAAGGGTGTCGCAAAGGAGATTGCCATGGCCATAAGTACAATAGTGCCGCAAAGGGCATTGCAAATTTGGGTGGCAGGTAAGGTGCAGGGCGTGTATTTTCGCGTGTCTGCCGCCAAACAGGCGCGCAAGTTGAAGCTCTCTGGATGGGTGAAAAACCTAAGTGATTCTCGAGTGGAATTGTTTGCCCAAGGGGACGACGGGGACTTGGACGAATTGATCGCTTGGTGTAAAAAAGGGCCTGTTTTAGCCAAGGTAAGTGAAGTGACTCAAAAACTGGCAGAAATAGACTACGAAATAGTCGACTTTGAGGTCTTGAGGTGACTATTCATATTACGCCTTCGCTGTTAACCTAAAAGGCCGAATCTAGCTAATAAAAAATAATAATGAAAAAGCCTACTATTCTCTCAAATATGCGTCGCGGAATACCCTTAGTCTTGTCCCTTTTACTACTGGCGGGCTGCAGCTCAGTGCCGGGCACTCTGTCCGGTAATGACATAAGTCATTTAAGTTTACGGGATAAACGCATGTCAGATAAGACCATAGAGGTGCTGTCCCAAGCCCCCAAAAGCGCCAATGTATTAGGGCAGGTGGTCAGTGAGCGTTGCCAAAGCACTCTGTTTAGTGAAGCCCCATTAGAGAAAACCTTGTTGGTAGATATGAAAGCAGAAGCTTATCGTTTAGGGGCTAATGCCATAAGTGATGTGAAAATCTCTCAAGAAGGGGCCATGGGTGAGGGCTGTTGGAATAAATTTACCGCCACTGCCAACATGCTAGTGACACAGTAGGAGTTTTCATTTTTTGAGCCCATTTATTGCCATTGGGCTCACACTCTCCCCTGAACTTTCCCTTTATTTTATTCAAAACTCTGATAATTAGGCGGCGCTTTTCCTTGAATAAAAAAGGCAAAGGCCAAAATCTCAGCAATAAGTTGATACAGTTCAGTGGGCACTTGTTGGCCCATTTGTAATTCACTTAATTGCTCTAACAGTTGTGGGTTCTCGTAAATAGGAATGCCCATCTCAAGCGCTTGTTGAATTAATTTTTGCGCAGCCTCACCCGTTTTTTGATCACTCACCACAGGGGCTTGCCCACCGTCGTAAAATAGGGCTAAAGCTTGGTCTTTATTGAGTAATTCATCCATTTACTTCCCCTTAAATAGTTTAGGTATGCACATCGACCATGGATTGATGGACTTGCTGCTGACTTTTAACAGGTAAGCCTTGTTTGCTTTGAATGCTGTCTACTTTAAAACCTGCCTGAGTAAGCTTTTCTCTTAACAAACCGGCATGACGATGAAGTTTAGCCAGAGGTTCCTGTTGTTTTGCCCAAAGTGTTAGCTGTAATTGATCGCTGTTTAAATAGCTTTCTATGGCGAAGGTTTCCTCAGTATCTTGGGCAAATCGTAAAACTAAATGCCAGCCCAGAGACTGCTTCTTTTGACTGTTCTCAGAATCTTGTTGCGTTAACTCTAAATCACACCAGTTTATATTTTGTTGGTGCATGTAAGGGACTGAAAAATTTAGGTTTATATTGTCAGGTTGATTCTGCATGGACAGGCGATTATTTACTTGTTCATGTTGAATACGGGTGAGGCTTTGACTGACTTGCAGTAACTGGCGCAATATTTTTTCTGGGCCTTCTTGTGTTTCAGAGGCCTGAGGTTGCTGAAGTATTAAATTTTGCAGTAATTTATGTACCTGTACTTGAGCACTTAAATTATTAGGCCAAATAGGCAGAGCCTTATCCGTGAGGGCTGCCTTGGGCGCCAATAGCCATTCAAGTAAATTACTGGTTTTTGTGTCATGAAAAGAAGAGTTTGATTGGCTTTGCTGTGCCATGCCTTCAAACCAATTGATTAATGGCTTAACGGCTGGAGGAGGTTGCAAGTTTGAAACACTTTTTATATTTTGGCTTAGGCTATTTTGTAAATGCGAATAGGTGTTTGGCGGTGCTTGATTGTTCAATAAAGTATCTTTAGCGGTACTGGTATTGACACTGCTGGCTTGCCAGTCTTTGAAAAGCTGTAGCTGTAATTTTATGAGCCAAGCTTTGTTGTCGACAGGAGAGGGTACTTGCTTCGTTATGACGCTTTCGTTAGCGGCAATAGGGATTTTTAAGCCGTCGCCAGAGCCTTTAATGTTCTTAAGATTAATGGAGTCTTGTGATGCGGAAAAGCTATGTATATGGCTGCTTTTAGCTTCTTGCATGGGAGGGGGCGTATGGGTCTGCATCTGGTTGGAGTTGCTTGGTGCATTAGCTTTATTAAGTTTTATAGGCAGGGCATCAATCCATTTTTGAATTTGCGTCTCTACTTGCTTTAGTCGTTGATTAAGGTCAATTGTGACCGGTGGTTTGTTTTGAGGTGAATTATCACCTGAAGCCTTCAGTAATCTTTGCTCTAAAAACTGCCCGCTCTGCTCGATGGCCTGCTTGATTAATTTTACGTCTAAAACTTGTGTGGCGTCTAAAAGTGACTTAGGTGGGGTAATGGCGGTTGTTCCGTTTGAGCCTTGATTGGAAAGGGTATTCGCTAAGCTGGATTCTAAAGCGCTTAATTTAAGCGCGCTGGCCACGGCTTTTAATTCATTATATTGATGATTAATGGCACTTAAAGCCAATAACTTGCTGGGCGTTTGGAATTGCCATTGGCCCTCAGCGCTCTGCTGGATCAATAGCTGGCTGCCTTTATCGTACAGTTGAGTACTTAAAATGCTAATGGTGCCTTGCTGAGTGCTAAGGGTAAGCAAGGCCAGTTGTTGGTTGGCGGCACTAGAGGGTTGAGTCGCAGTGTTACGGTTGGATACTGGGCTAGGTTTGTGGGGAACTTTTAACAATACATTTGGGTCTATAGCCTTCGCAGTTGGCTTGGCTGGAATTGGTTCTTGAGGAGGCGTGACTGGCGGTTTTGATGACTGTGTGAGTGCTTGGCCATTTACTCGAATTTTGCCTTGCATGGATTCCAGTGCTTGGCGGCTTTCTTTAGGCGATAAAAGTTGGCTGGATTCAATCTTTACCCAGGTGTTTATTAGCTTTTGTAATTGAGCATCTTTCGCCATTTGTGCACTGGCAACCGTTGCAGTGCTGGTGGTAGATGCAGGGCCATCTCCTGAACTAACTATCGGGGGAGGCTGGCCAGAAGGCAATTTCATAAGTTATTCAATATTCAGTCAGCAATATTTTAGAATCTGGCTTAAAGTGTCGGCAATTTGTATATAATGCGCCTGTTTTATAGGCCTGAATATTAGTTATCGGCCAAATTACACAATATTTAAGTACCTCTCATTAAATTAGGAGGGAAATTGAGACAATAAACGGTTAAGGAGAAGGGGAATTGGCCCTGGAGTATTTGCCAGACACAGATTTATCCAGCAAACCCCTATTATGCGCTCGTGGCCTATATTGTGAGCGCGATGATCGCGTATTGTTTAAGGATTTAAACTTTGACCTGAGTTCGGGCCAAATTGTGCGTCTAGCTGGGCCAAATGGGGCTGGGAAAAGCAGCTTAATGCGTATTCTATTAGGGCTTTCAGCCAGTTATGAAGGTGCTTTGTATTGGCATGAACAAGACATGGCTCGGGCACTGTACGATTTTCGCAGTGACCTTTTGTATATAGGACACGATGTGGGGGTGAAGAGTAACTTAACCCCTGAAGAAAACTTGGCCTGGTCTTGCCCTAATGTCACTAAGCAGGACATCTATGGGGCTTTAAAGCGTGTAGGGCTGTCAGGTTTTGAAGATTTACTAACCCATGGCTTATCAGCCGGACAGCAACGCCGTGTAGCGTTAGCAAGATTATTCTTATCTTCCAAAGAGTTGGAAAATAAGTCCTTATGGATACTAGATGAGCCCTTTACTGCCATTGATAAACACGGCGTGGCAGATTTAGAACAAGTGATCGTGAATCATGCCCAACAGGGGGGCTTAGTGATACTCACGACTCATCATGACTTATCAGTGCCCGTTAAAACCATTATGTTAGGTCAGACTCAAAAGGCGAGTCTATGAATGGCTCAATGAAAGCCTTATTTAAACGGGACATGCTGCTGGCCTTTCGCAGTCGCGGAGATTTACTCAACCCGCTGATGTTTTTTTTAATGGTGGCCAGTTTATTTCCATTGGCGGTGAGCCCTGATCCATTATTTCTTGGTCAGATTGCCCCTGGGGTGATTTGGGTAGGGGCTTTACTGGCTACTTTATTGTCTTTGGATTTATTGTTTAAAAGTGATTTTGAGGATGGTTCATTAGAGCAAATGCTACTGATGCCCCAACCCACTTTATTAATGGTGATTGTGAAAGTATTGGTGCATTGGTTAGTGGCCGGTTTGCCCTTGGCATTCATTGCCCCTTTGTTAGGGTTAATGCTGGGTTTGCCAAGCGGTGGTTTTGCGCCTCTTATGGCGACCTTATTATTAGCCACACCCATTTTAAGTTTATTAGGTGCCATTGGTGCAGGCCTAACAGTGGGGCTACGTAAAGGCGGCATGTTAATGCCTTTGTTAATTTTGCCCTTATATATACCGGTGTTAATTTTCGCCTCAAGCGCAGTGCAAGCTGGCGTATTAGGAAATAGTTACGTGGGGCATATGGCCTTTTTAGGGGCATATTTGGCATTAACCCTAGTGGTAGCCCCCGTTGCCACAGCATCGGCCCTAAGAATTTCAATCGCTCGCTAACTAAAAAAGTAGCGTGCGATAAACAGAATTAAGTAAAAGGTTTTAGGTTATGTGGACTTCATTGAAACGCCTATATCACAAAATGGGCTCACCAAAATGGTTTTACGAAATCAGTACACGCTGGTCTCCATGGTTTTTATTGGTGGGCAGCGCTTTAATGTTAACCGGTGTGGTGTGGGGGTTGGCTTTTGCTCCCGCAGATTACCTGCAGGGTAACAGCTTTCGAATTATCTACATTCACGTGCCTGCTTCTTTATTAAGCCAAAGCGCTTACATTATGATGGCCGCGGCGGGATTAGTGGGGCTGGTATGGAAAATGAAAATGTCATTTGTGGTGGCTAAAGTCATCGCCCCCATTGGTGCAAGCCTTGCCATTATGTCATTGCTCACAGGTGCCATATGGGGCAAACCCACTTGGGGTACTTGGTGGGTTTGGGATGCACGCTTAACCTCTATGCTAATTTTATTGTTTTTATACTTTGGCGTAATAGCCATTTATAACGCCATTGAAAATGAAGAAATGGCCAACAAGGCGGCGGGTATTTTGGCTATCGTTGGCAGCATTAACATCCCCATTATTAAATACAGTGTGGAATGGTGGAATACGCTTCATCAACCAGCCACCATTACCATGACTAAAAAGCCCACCATGGCCCCTGAAATGTTTATTCCACTGCTGTTAACCATTATTGGTTTTTATTGTTGGTTTGCGGTGTGGGTATTTGCCCGTACTCGTAACGAGCTTTTATGGCGTGAACGTCGTACCAAGTGGGTTAAAAATTTAGTGATCAATGCCCCAACAAATAGTGGAGCACATCAATAATGTTTTTTGATAGTTTCTCAAGTTTTATTGAAATGGGTGGTCATGGCCTGTATGTCTGGGCCTGTTATGGCTTAGCGGCCATTATAGTGGCGGTGAATTTCATTTCGCCGGTGCTTACTCGAAAAAAAGTTATTAAAGATATTCAACGTCAAAATCGCAGGGAGCAGAATTAATGCATCCACAACGTAAACAAAAGTTATTTATTATTTTATTCATGCTATCTGGCATCGCCTTAGCGGTGGGTTTAATGCTGGTGGCTTTAAAAGAAAATATTAATTTGTTTTATACCCCCACTCAAATTGCGGCAGGTGAAGCACCCAAAAATAGAACCATTCGTGCAGGCGGTATGGTAGTAGAAGGAAGTGTCGAACGTGTGAAAGACGGTTTGACCGTTCGTTTTGGTGTGAGCGATGGCGCTAAAGAAATTAAAATTAGTTACACCGGTATTTTACCCGACCTGTTCAGTGAAGGTCAGGGCATCGTGGCCCTTGGCAGTATTAATAATCAGGGGGAATTCATCGCCAGTGAAGTGCTGGCTAAACACGATGAAAATTACATGCCGCCAGAAGTGGCCGATGCCATGGAAAAAGCAAAATACAACGCAAAATATCAATCCGACTTACAACTTAAAGACGCCTCTAAAACCGGTGATAATTCTACGCAGGGAGCTTATTAATGTTACCTGAGCTAGGTCATTATGCGTTAATTTTAGCGTTATTGTTTGCCGCCATGCAGGCTGTGGTGCCTTTGTTGGGCGCATCTACTGGGCGAGTTCAATGGATGCACATGAGTCGTCCCTTAAGTTGGGGGCAGTTTAGTTTTTTACTGATTTCGTTTGTGATGCTGGCCATTAGCTTTGTTCAAGATGACTTCTCTGTGGCTTACATTGCTGAAAACTCTAATAGTTATTTACCGGTGCAATATAAAATTAGCGCGGTATGGGGAGCCCACGAAGGCTCGTTATTATTGTGGGTGTTATTACTAAGCGTTTGGACAGTGGCGGTCAGTATCTTTAGCCGCCGTTTACCCATTGAAGTCTTAGCCCGCGCCATAGGGGTGATGGGTATTATCAGTGTGGGCTTTACGGCTTTTTTAATACTAACCTCTAACCCATTTGAAAGATTGTTACCTAACTTCCCCAGTGACGGTCAAGATTTAAACCCACTTTTACAAGATTTTGGATTAATCGTGCACCCACCTATGTTGTACATGGGTTATGTTGGGTTTTCAGTGGCGTTCTCGTTTGCTATTGCTGCACTATTAAGTGGCCGTCTAGATGCTTCTTGGGCGCGCTGGTCTCGCCCTTGGACGACCATTGCTTGGGCATTTTTAACCGTGGGTATTGCATTAGGCAGTTGGTGGGCTTATTACGAACTCGGTTGGGGCGGCTGGTGGTTTTGGGATCCCGTTGAAAATGCATCCTTCATGCCTTGGCTAGTGGGTACTGCCCTTATTCACTCTTTAGCCGTGACCGAAAAACGCGGGGCGTTTAAAAGTTGGACGGTATTGCTGGCTATTTTTGCTTTTAGTTTAAGCCTACTGGGTACCTTCTTAGTGCGCTCAGGGGTGCTTAATAGTGTTCACTCGTTTGCCAGCGATCCTACCCGTGGTTTGTTTATTTTAATCCTGCTAGTGCTGTGTATTGGTGGCTCGCTTTTACTGTTTGCTATTAAAGCGCCTACCGTAGTCACACGGGTTCGTTTTAATTGGATTTCAAAAGAAAGCTTCTTGCTGCTTAACAATATTCTATTAGTGGTAACCGCTTCAACGGTATTGTTGGGTACCTTGTATCCCATGATTGCCGATTATTTCTTTTCGCAAAAAATCAGCGTTGGGGCACCATTTTTTAACCTATTCTTTGTGCCTCTCATGTCGGTGTTATTGCTTTTCATTGCGTTGGGCTCCATTAGTCGCTGGAAGCAAACTCAACCGGGTTGGTTAGCACAGCAGCTTTGGCCAGCAGCGTTATTCACAGTGATATTTGCTTTTGTTTTTCCTTTGATTTATGGGGTGGAATACACTTGGCAAATCGTAGTGGGTGTGGCGATTAGCTCATGGGTGATCAGTTCTACCTTGCTTGATGTGTATCGTAAATCGAAAAGCAAAAAAGGTTTACTGGCCGGATTTAGGAAATTACCTTTAAGTTATTACGGCATGGTTATCGCTCATACGGGCATTGCGATTACCGCCATGGGCATTTGCATTGTGTCTAATTACACCCAAGAACACGATGTACGTTTAACCAAAGGCGATACCGTAGATGCCTCTGGATATCATTTTGTATTTGATGGTGTTAAGAAAGTGAAAGGGCCAAACTTTATCGCTGATGAAGGCATTATTCGTGTGTTTTATAACGATGAGTATTACACCACCATGAAGCCCCAGAAACGTCATTATAAAGTGCAACGTAATATGATGACGGAAGCGGACATAGATGCCGGACTGTTTCGTGATTTATACGTAGCCTTGGGTGAGTCCCTTGAAGGTGACGCTTGGGCGGTACGAATTCATTATAAACCTTATGTTCGTTGGCTATGGCTAGGCGCCATATTCATGGCATTGGGTGCCGTACTGGCTGTGTGCGATAAGCGTTATCGATTGGCGGTTAAGTCAGCTTAATTAGCTTTTATTTTTCCATTAGTGAAAGCGTGTTTTCACTAATGGTTGCCATCATTTAAGGATTGTTATGAAACGTTGGGCACTTTTTCTTCCATTTGGAATTTTTGTGTTACTGGGTTTTTTATTGTGGCGCGCATTATATCTTGACCCTAAAGATGTGCCATCTGCTTTGGTGGACAAAGCGTTTCCTGAATTTAGTCTGCCGACATTAATGGACAGCAAAAATAAAACGGTTGCCGACATTAAAGGGCAGGTTCACCTTGTGAATGTATGGGGCACTTGGTGCATTAGCTGTCGGGTAGAGCATCCATTTCTGGTGGAGTTGGCTAAGCAAGGTGTGCGCATTGTGGGCATTAACTATAAAGATGATAACGATGCTGCTTTAAAATGGTTAGATGATTTAGGCAATCCATATGTATTTTCTGTGGATGATGAAGACGGTATTTTATCCATGGATTTAGGCGTAACAGGGGCGCCAGAGACTTTTATTGTAGATGCTACCGGCACCATTCGTCATAAACATCAGGGGCCAATTACCGCTGGTAACTGGGGGCCACTTGAAACAATTTGGTCTTCTTTAGTGGCTGAGTCACAGGCCATGAACAAAGTGGGAGGGCAATAGTATGTTACGCGCTTTGTGCATTACTTGGTTCATGCTGGTAAGTCTTGAGTCCATGGCCATTGTGAATGGCCATGAATATCCTTTTAAAGACGGCACTGAAATTGAAAACACCACTCGCGCTCAACTCTTTAGAGAGCTAGCTGAAGAACTGCGTTGTCCTAAGTGTCAAAACCAAAACTTGTCAGATTCCAACGCTATGATCGCCTCTGATTTACGTCGTGAATTATATAAACAAGTAAAAGCCGGCAAGGACGGGCAATCCATTGTTGAGTTTATGGTGAATCGGTACGGTGAATTTGTATTATATAAGCCTAAGATGAACCGCATGACACTGGTGTTGTGGTTTGGCCCTGTGGGATTAGCATTGCTGGCCATCATGATATTTGTGGTAGTTGTGCGCAGCAGACGTAAAAGAATTCAAGACAACGTAAAAGATGATGCGTTAGATCCACAAGAAGCACAGCGTATTCAACAATTATTAAACAATACAAGTGAAGAGAAAAAATGATGACGTTATGGTTAGGAGCGGCAGGCTTAACGGCTTTGGCGCTTGTCTTTATTTTTGCGCCTTTCTTTGTGAAATTTCGCGGTAACAGTATTGAGCGAATTGACAACAATGTGGCGATTTATAAAAGCCAATTAGCCGAGCTTGAATTAGACAAGCAGGCAGGGCGAATAAGTGAGGAAGATTATCAGTCCCAGTCTCTTGAGGTACAGCGGAACCTGTTAAATGATACAACCCAAGAGGATGTGGCAATAGACACAACCACATCTGGAAACTGGCTATTGCCTATTTTAGCCTTAACCATGATTCTGGGCGGTGTCTTTATTTATCAAGATCTGGGTGCTGAAAATGAAGTGGCTATTAGCGAGTTATTAAAGCGCAGCTACCAAGGTGATTTTGAAAAAGAAGATAGCCTTGAGCTATTGGCCCGTTTAGAGGCGCAATCTAAGAAAAAACCAACAGATGTGGAAACTTGGTATTTATTGGGCCGTTTAAATTTTGAATTGGGTAATTTTCATGAAGCGGTTTTAGGGTTTAACGGCGTATTAACGAATTTACCTATTGATGCCAAACAAGATCAGGCCATGGCCATGGCTCAACTGGCACAGGCCCAGTTTTTTGCCAGTGATCGTCATCTTGATAAAGCCACTGAATCTATGTTGAAACAAGTGTTAGAGATAAACCCACAAGAAACCACTTCCTTGGGTTTGTTAGGGGTCGCTGCGTTTGATCAGAAAAGATTTTTAGAGGCCGTCCATTACTGGCAGCGTTTATTGGCATTGATGCCAGCTAATAACCCAAATACCGTGGCCATTAAAGGCGGTATAGAGAAAGCGCGATCTCAGTTAACGAAAACTCAGCTTGCCGGTCTTGAAGAAAAGCCAAAAATTGAAGTGGCGACGAGTATTGTTGTGAATGTGGATCTAGCCGATAACATTAAAAGCCAGGTGCCTAAAAATGCAGATGTGTTTGTGCTGGCGAAAGCGAAGGCAGGGCCACCTATGCCTTTGGCAGTTAAGCGCTTAACTGTAAGCCAATGGCCCATCACGGTGACTTTAGATGATTCCATGGCGATGATGGAATCTTTGAAAATGAGTAATTTCGATGAAGTGGTCATTACCGCACGTATTAGTAAAAGCGGTGTGGGCAATGCGAAATCTGGGGACATAGAAGGGCAAAGTGCTGCCATGGCTATTTCTACCAAACAAACTCATATCACCATCAATAAAATCCTGCCTTAATTTCTTTAGTTAATGATCATGATCTAGCAACCGATTTGCTAGATCATGATCTTTAATGTCCTCGTAAAATCTGACGTCTTGTCCTTTCCTGTCTATAGTTTATCAATGGCCTAATTATGTGGTTGTTGAGAGCTGAATCATGCATTACGAAACCGGAATTTTGGTATTGGTATTTGTGGTATTGGCGTTGGTAGTAGGGGCATTATTGCGCAATGCCCTTCAGAGCACCCCAATACCTTATTCAGTGGCATTGCTGATAGCAGGGTTGGGATTAGGGCTTCTTCAGCGCAGTGGCTTCTTCAGTGAAGTCATGCCTTTGTTGGATGAATCTCTGCAGGCGGTTTCATCCATTGATCCACACCTTATTCTTTGGCTTTTTCTTCCTACCCTTATTTTTGAAAGTGCATTCGCCCTTGAAGTGCATTTATTTCGCCGTATTTTTTCTCAAATAGCGTTGCTGGCAGTGCCGGGCTTGATTGTGGCCACCACGTTAACCGCTGTTTTAGTGAAATACGTGTTTCCGTGGGATTGGAGTTGGCCATTGTGCTTTATGTTTGGGGCGCTAATCAGCGCCACAGACCCTGTGGCAGTGGTGGCGTTACTAAAAGAGCTGAGTTCACGAAAACGTCTTGAAACCCTTATTGAGGGGGAATCATTATTTAATGATGGTACGGCCATTGTTTTTTTCAGCTTGTTTTTAGGCATGGTGGTGTCACAAGGGGATACAGATTTAAACCCACTGTTAATTGGCTGGGAGTTTATTCGGGTGGTGTTTTTAGGGCTGCTCATTGGTGTGGTATTTGGTGCCATTGCGATTACTTGGATAGGCCGAGTGTTTAACGACCCTATGATTGAAATTACCCTGTCTATTGTGGTGGCTTACCTTGCGTTTATGGTGGCTGAATCCATGCACGCATCGGGTGTGGTGGCGGTGGTGGTATTGGCCTTGATGTTTGCCAGTATTGGTCGAACCAAAGTGTCTCCTGAGGTCAGTGGTTTTCTACATCACTTTTGGGAAATGATGGCTCACATAGCCAATACCATTATTTTCTTATTGGTAGGAACCCTCATTGCTGGTCGAGTGCAGTTAGACAACCTAGATTATTGGATAGCGCTGGGTATTTTGTACGTAAGCCTACAAGGCATAAGGGCCTTTTCTGTGGCGTTATTTATTCCCTTATTAAAACGTATTGGCATAGGCATTAACTTTGAAAAAGCCACGGTGTTAGTGTGGGGGGGATTGCGAGGGGCGGTGTCTTTAGCGTTGGCATTAACGGTGGCGCAAAATGAATTGATTCCCAAAGAAATTGGTGATCAGGTTTTATTTCTATGCGCCGGCATTGTGGTATTAACAATTTTAATTAATGGCTCAAGCATGGGCTGGGTTTTAAAAAAATTAGGATTAGATCGTTTACCTGATGCCAAACAAGCCACGGTAGACAAAGCCAGTGGCGAAGTGAGTCGGGCTTTGTGTGGTGCGTTACCGGGCATGATGGAAGATGACTTTTTAAAAGGCGCTGATTGGGAGCAAGTGAAACTGGCTTCAGGGTTGCAAGCGGTCAGTGAATCAAATGAGCCAGAGCACATAAGCGATGAGGAGCTCGCCACTGCCTTTAGGCGGCGCTTGCTTGAAACAGAGCGCAAACATTATTGGACGCAATTTGAGCAAGGCACCCTTGGGGTTAGCGCTACTAAAAAGCTAGTGGATTCAGTGGAGCATGCCTTAGACGGTACGCCCACCATCGCACCGAGGCATGACTTAAAAGAATTTTGGAATACGCCGCCCATTTTAAATGCTTTAAAAAATATCAGTGGTATGAAGCACTTTGCCTTAAAATTAAGCTTTACTCGTTTATCACGGAGTTATGATGTGGCGCGCGGCTTTATTCAGGCGCAAGAAGAATTACAGTCTCATATAAATGACTTGGCCCCCAATCAAAAAGAAGCAGAAATTGTGCATGACATGGTGCAACAAAATAATGAGTTTACCCATGAATACATTAATACGCTTCGGGAGTCGTTTCCTGAAATTATTCGTGACTTAGAAACGTATTCGGCAAGTCGGTTATTACTGTACCGTGAGCGAGCCGTTATTGCGCAGCAATTAAAACAAGCAGTGCTAGATAAGCCCGAAGCCGAACGTATGATCATGGATGTGGAAAAGCGCATGGGGGCCATGAATCGCTCACCTAAGTTTGTTCAAACGTTGGCAGGGGATGAGTTGGTGAAGCAGCTTGATTGGATGAAAACCCTACCCGGTCAAACTCAAGAAAAATTGACGGCTATTATGCAGCACTCAATTTATAACGGGGCTGAAAATATCGCTAAAAGCGGCAAAGCTTTTTGCGCATTAGGGGTGATCACGCGAGGTACGGTTGAAATTATTCGCGAGCAAGAGGAAAAAAAAGTGACGGCGATACTCGGTGTTGGCGAAGTGATTGGTGCATTATCTTTGTTGTCGGGCTATTCATCTGAAAACATGCGTGCAATCTCTTTAGTGGATGTTATTTGGTTACCCGGAGAAAAATTAAAGCCGCTATTGGCCAGTGAGCCCGAGCTGGCTTTATCTATCGGTAAATTAATGATGTAAATAGGAATGTGTAATCGAAGCTGAAATCGAAAAGGCCGTGAATAATCACGGTCTTTTCGATTCATAATGAAGCAAGCTTTTTAGTATTACTGATTTTCAAGTGTCATATAAACTAGGGTTTGGTTTAGAAGCTGGTAGGCCACTTCACCAAAAACAATAGGCCCTGTTAGGGTGCCGGTCTTTTTTCCTTCCAGTTCAGAATATAAGAAATTCAAAATGCAGTTACAGCTAAAGGCGGAGTTTTCTGAGCTTTCTGCACTAATGGCTTTGTCAAATTCAGTCACGTAATCACTAATGGGGGTCGCAAATTGATAAGGCATACTTTCAAATACGGGGGCGTAAAAAGTCACCTCGTCACTGGCGACATTTAAAATACTGACGTTTACATTGATGCCATTGTAATCGGCCACCAAAGGTAGACGAGTGTCAATGTTATTTGCGCTAACGTATTCAGAGAAGTTGGCTTCAACGCCATCGATTAAGCAGGTGTCTGCATCAAAGCCGGTTTTAGGGAAGGTGATTTTTGGGCCACTGCCTTGCTCAAATAAGTTAACAATATGCACGTCAGCAAATTGATTTTCAGGTAAAGAAACGTGCATGGCAACGGCTTTATCTTCCATTAACATTTTACCTGGGCCAAAGACTGTTTTGGCTTTTTGAGTGTCAATGTCATCTAGATGAATACCTGCAATCCAGCCAATTATTGGCGAGAAAAACATGTTCGGGAAGCTCGGGGCATTTTCAGCATATTCGGCATGAACGTCAGAGCCGGAAGGCAAAATGGTAATGGTAAAGCCATTGTCTGGGGCATCTTGCGCGATACGAGAGATGGATTTCATATCATAAGGGGTAATGCGAGGTTGAGCGCAACCTTGAATGGTGTGAACAAATATTTTTTCACGGCTGATGATGCCGCCGTCTTCAGACATGAAGTACGGAATAGTACCGCCAATCCAGTTACCTGATGGTAACTGGTTTAAAACGCTCTCATCGGCGGCGATAATTAAAAATTCGCCAGCTTCAACTTTCTCAATAACCGAATCAATATCAAGGATGTCATTTTGGATGCTAACTTTATTGGACATAGTGTTACTACTCTTAACTGGCAATGGCAATTTGTTGTTTAATTTGATTTAACTCGTTTTCAAGCATGCGCACATTACGAGTGAAATATTGTCTGATTTGTTGCGCAGCCAGTTGTTGGTCTTCATTGGACTGTGCTTTTACCAATAATAATTTGTAGGCCATTTGTTTTGAATCGATGATGATTCGACCCTTCAGTAATTCATTCCAAATAGGGTGATTTTCAGCGGGAATACTGTCTTCGGCGTTAGAAGAACCCATTTGAGATACAATGCGTGAAATCGACACCAACTCTGGCTTAAGCTTGGCAATATTCTTTTTCATGTAAAACAACAGCTCTTTGGCAATTTTAATTTTGTCTTCAGTGCTGTTGCCTTCTTTTTTGTACAAGCTTTTCAGTTGCATGATATACATATTCAAAGCTGTGCTTTTGCTTAGTAAATCAATGTCACCTTTTAAAATACTATCCCATACTGGGTGTTCGGCCGTTAAGCTCACACGTTTTTTATTTTGCGGTGCAGCCGCTTTGGCTTTTGGCTCTGTGTCCATGTTGACGCCAATTTGAGCGTATTCACTTTTAAGGTGTGCTTTATTTTTAATAAAGAATTGGCGCAATGTTGCAACCGAATCTTGAATAACCCCTGGCTCATTCTTTTTGTTAATACACGCAAATTCTAAACGAGATATTAAAAATTTAAGGGATGAGAAATTCGTTTTAAAGCTGATTTCATGGGTTAAAATGGCACGCCAAATTGGATCACTTTCAAGGGGCAGCAAGCTTTGTATTTGCTGGCTTTCTTGTTGAGAGTTTGAATCGGCAATGATTTGATTAACCAGTGGACGCTCAATCCCCATCAAAGTACTGATACTTTCTGAGTCGAGCTTTTTCGAAGAAGCCAGCAATACCGTTTGTTGCAATTGGTACGTGTAGTGACTGTCTTGCGCCCCTAAAAATGCAGGGGGATTAAGGGTACGGTTTTTAGAAAAGGTGTTTACCGTGGGCTCAATTTCAATGATGGTGCTAAAACGTCCGGTCTTAGTGTGTTGCCATGAAACCTTTTCTACTTTATTTTTTTTGGTAATGCTCCTGAAAGGCACTCGGGATTTGGCGGTGATTTCTTCAATTTGAACGGTGAGAATTTCTTTCTCGTTGTCCAGTAAAACGTCCTTTACTTTGAAGGGCGCATATACCCCCAATATTTGTTCGATTTCTCTTCGATTTAACCTGTCCATGGGGAGCCTTAGCGATATTTATCAAATAAGATTTATTCCTATCCATTATAACTTAAAGTTACCAATATTTTTAATTTTTATATCATAAGTCTGTTGTTTATCTGTGATCTTATGCTCATAAGAGTTTAAAAAAATTTCATTTATAACAAAAAGTATTAGATAGTAGCTGCCATATAATCAAACGGATTCGGTTATGTGCCGTGATTTATTTGGTTGTATGTCCAATTAACAATCGAAGTACGGAGTTACCATGAGTAACATAATAACCAGCAATCTGAACACGTCTGAGTTCGCTCAGTATCTTGAAGAAAAAAAATATCCAGCAGGTAAGAACCTGTTTAATCAGTCAGATATTATCGATGGCTGCCATATTATCGTTAAGGGCACTGTTCATGGGGTGGTAAGAGATGATGAGTTGGGACGCCAAGCTAAAATGAACCTGAATTTTCATGAAGGGGATGTATTGGGAATGACGGATTTGTTGGTGAATTCGGATGGGATTACCACAAGGAATTTCAGTGCAGTGGCAACTTGCGAGGTAACCAGTTTTTTCATTTCAAAGCAAGCTTTTCAACAAGTCCAGCAAGACCAAAAAGCCTCAGCTTTTTTTTTCAAACTGGCATTAAAGTCAGCCAGTAACAGTACTTTTAACTCACACAAAAGTATTGCTGAAGACTCTTTATTAGACAGTGCTATTCCTGAAGTGGATTTTATGGTGGCCAATTCGGTTTTAGCTCAACAAAAAATACAATCTTTTTCAGAAAGTTTTATTGATGAACTTATAAACCATGTGGCATTGGAAATTAACCAACATGCTGATGAATTAGCTGAGCAAACAGTGCTGGAATCTAACATGGGAGTGAAGGCACATAAGGTGTTAAAAATTGGCTTAGGGTCTATTGAAATTGCCAAAACCTTAGTGGGTAAAACAGGGGTTGGATCTATGTCGGAACCGGATAAAGGCGTGCGCACCATTTATACTCCAATGGGTGTTGTATTTGGCATGATTCCTATTACCAATCCTGTTGAAACCATTTTGTTTAAATTTTTAAGCGCGTTGAAATCTCGTAATGCCATTATTGTGAGTAGCCACCGAAAAGGACGCGATGTGGGCCTTAAAACCGTCAGTATTATTCAATCGGTTTTGAAAAAGCATGGTGCCCCTGTGAATCTTATTCAAGCACCACAATTGCCGGCTAATCGAGCGGTGACCAATGCCTTCATGAGTCATATTGATGTGAATTTTATTTTGGCTACGGGTGGGCCCTCTATGGTGAAGTCTGCCTATCAATCAGGTACGCCTGCCATTGGTGTAGGTAAAGGAAATGCCCCCGTTTGGATTTGCCAAGACAGTGATTTAAAACAGGCGGCGCAAGATGTGATTAACAGTAAATCATTTGATAACGGCATTGTGTGCGGGTCTGAAAATAACCTAATAGTAGATAGCGCCGTTAAAGATGAATTTGTTGAACATGCGCAATCTTTTGGCGCGGCGGTGTTAAGCGACGAAGAATTACAAATTTTAATTGACCAAGCGTTTTCATCGGGCCGGCTAGATGCTCATTGGGTTGGGAGAAGTGCAGCGGATATTTGTGAACATTTAAACATTAGGCGTGACTACGAGATAAAATTAATTATTGCCAAAGTAGATAGTGGGCAATTGGATTCTCCATTTTTAAAAGAAAAGTTGGCCCCTGTTTTGTCTTTATCGGTAGTCGATAGCGATCAACAAGCGCTGAACTTAGCCAAACAGATTTTGCAAGGAGAAGGCTCTGGGCATACGGCTATCATTCACAGCCAAGATGATCAGCTTATTAAGCGATATGGTCAAGCGGTGGATGTGAGTCGTATTCTAGTGAATACACCGGGAACACAAGGCTGCATTGGCGCCGCTAATGGTTTGCAATTGTCTTGGACGTTGGGGTGTGGCACTCAGGGAGGGGGCTCCACATCTGATAATGTGACCTATAAACATTTAATGAACACTAAGCGCATTGCTTATTCCCTGTAGAGTCATATTTTTTTAGATTTATTTTAAAAGTAATAAACCGCCGCCATTTTAAGGGGCGGTTTTTATGCGAGTTAAGTACGTCATTAAAATTATTCAGCTAACATTAATGGTATCGGTTGGAATTTAATAGAGGCATAAGTGTGTGAAAGAGGCCGTCGCAATCTATGTGTATTTTGATGGTGCCTGCCCCAAATGCATAAGAGACAGGGATAATTATCTGCTTTTGGCAAAGCAAAGTGCTGAAAATGTTATATGGTTTGATATAACGGATAGGGAAGAAGAACTGATAACCCAGGGTATTCACCCAACTGACGCATTGCGCTCTTTACATATCAGGCTAGAGTTTTCTAATCATGAATCGGTTATTTTAAAAGAACTGGATGCCTACGCTGTTTTAATGCAACACACCAAAATACTGAAACCCTTGGGGTGGCTCATATCTTTACCTGTCATCAAACCGATATTAAGAAAGCTGTATAAAAGCATGGTTGTAAAACGGTTAAAGAAAAGCGGCCGCATTTAGGGTATAGGCACTTTCAAAGCAATTTTTATTACTAAAATATGGATAAAACGTATTTTTAATAATCTAATTAAAAAATAACGCCATTAAAGTTCGCTAAAGTAGCGGCCATCACCTATCTTCCATTAGAGACACTCTCACTAAGGCATATGCAATATTGGGGGGATTTATGCAATATTTAGATACGTTCTTTGAAAAACTATGGCAGCAATATACTGCTATCACCCCTCAGGCGCTTGCGATTCACGAGCTACTAAATCAACACGAAACGACGCTGGTTAACGATCATGTGGCTTTTAGAACGTTTGCCAATTCGCCCTATTCAATTAGCCAGCTAGAGCCTGAATTATTTAAATTAGGGTTTAAAGCGTTTGATAACTATCAGTTTGATAAAAAGAAATTGCTGGCGCGAAGCTATATTCATAAAGATTCACCCACTAAAATATTCTTAAGTGAAATTTTGTGGCAAGAATTACCCGCTGGCTCGCAAATAATCATCCGCAAAATCATTGAAGATAATTCTGGTGATAAAGCTTTTCCTAAAAAGCCAATATCACTGTCATCGGGGCGATTATGGTCAATGCCCAGCTACGTTGATTACTTGGCGTTATTGAAAGATTCTGAATACGCCGCTTGGCTTTCAGTGTGGGGGCTTAGAGCCAATCATTTCACTATCTATGTGAACTACTTAAGACAATACACGCACCTTGAAAGTGTCATTGAACTATTGCAACAGCATCAATACTTATTGAATGAAGAAGGTGGCGTCATAAAAGGCACTCCTCAAGATTTTTTAATTCAAGCCTCTACCATGGCAGACAAACAGCTCGTTAAATTCCCAGATGGTAGTGAGCAGCTCATTGCGAGTTGTTATTACGAATTTGCTCAGCGTTTTGAGCAGCCTAACGGGGATATATATCAAGGGTTTGTGCCCAGTAGCGCTGATAAAATATTTGAATCAACCAATAGTAATAAATAAGTTAGGTTATTGGATATTTTCAGGGGGAGAAATATGAAAAAGCGCATAGTGGTGTTGGGTTTGGGGCGCATTGGGGGCGCGATTGCTGAGTTACTCAATGACAGCAACCATTACGAAGTCATGGGGGCTGATATTAGCCCCATGGCACTGGATCGATATCAAGGAGTCTTTCCCACAAAGCTTATTAAAGATAATGATTTTGTGTCTATTTTAAATGAGCAGGATGCGGTGGTGTCGGCATTAACTTTTAATGAAAATCCGTTGGTGGCTAAAGCTGCGTTGCTAACAGGGTGCAGCTATTTTGATTTAACCGAAGACGTAAAGTGCACAAACGCTATAAAAGAAATTGCCAAGCAAGCTAAAGAGAATCAGGTCTTCATGCCGCAGTGTGGTTTGGCGCCGGGCTTTATTGGCATTCTTGCTTATAGTTTTAATCAATATTTTGATGAGTTAGATTCTCTTAAATTACGCGTGGGAGCATTACCTGAGTACCCTTCAAATCAAATGATGTACAACCTTACTTGGAGCACAGAGGGTTTAGTGAATGAGTATGCTAACCCATGTGAAGCCATTAAAAACCACCAGCAGTGCCAAATAGAACCATTAGAGGGTCGCGAAGTATTTTCTGTTTCAGGAGTGGAGTACGAAGCATTTAATACGTCAGGGGGCATCGCTAATTTGTGTGAGTCCCTTAACGGAAAAGTGAGAGATTTAACCTATAAAACCATTCGCTACCCAGGTCACTGTGAGCTTATGCGTTTTTTATTTCGCGATTTACGTCTAGGCGAGGTGGGTAAACGCCGTGAGATGTTAATGGAAATACTAGACAGCTCGGTGGCTAAGACAGAGCAAGATCAAGTATTAATATCCGTGGTGGCAACAGGGTGGCAACAAGGCACACTTCACCAGCGCAGCCGCATTTTTTTAGTGCGCCATACACAATTGCAAAGTGCCATTCAAATATCAACTTCTTGTGCCGTTGTAACAGCCATGGACATAATTTTGCAAGACTCTAAAATCCGAACGGGTTTTGTGGAGCAAGAAGTGTTAGATATAGATACCTTTTTAAATAATGAATTTTCAAAGCCCTATAAAAATGCAGAGCTCACGATTTGATGGGGTTAAATGAAGAATCAAGGTGGAAGGCATTATGAATATAAATGATGTGACAGGTAAAGTACTTAAAGAATTATTAGGGCCATTTTATCAAGAAAATGCCCAGTATGGTTGTGCTTATTTGGGCGAAAATATTTATAGGGAAGAGGCTGGTGGTGAAAAGACTGGCTGTAACGTGGTAAGCCCTATTAATGGTGAATCATTTGCCACCATTGGTCTTGCGAGTACTTCCCAAGCAGATGAACTGATCAGTGCTGCAACAACAGCATTTGAAAAATGGCGAACCGTGCCCGCGCCAAAACGGGGTGAATTAGTGCGCCTATATTCTTTAAAGTTACGGGCCTATAAAGATGAACTGGCCGGTGTAATTAGTTTAGAAAGTGGCAAGCCTTGGCAAGAAAGCTTAGGGGAGGTGCAGGAGCTAATCGATGTCTGCGAATTTGCGGTGGGCTTGTCTCGGCAACTTTATGGTTTAACCATTAGCACTGAACGAAATGAACACCGAATGATGGAGCAATGGCATCCTCTGGGCCCGGTGTTCATCATTACCGCATTTAACTTCCCCATGGCTGTTTGGGGTTGGAACACGGCGCTGGCCTTGGTGTGCGGCAATAGTGTTATTTGGAAACCGTCCAGTCAATGCCCATTAAGTGCGCTAGCTTGTCACGGGTTGTTGGTGGAAACCATAAAAGAATATGGCGGTGATGCCCATTTAAGCAGTGTGATGTTTGGTGAAAAAGACTTGGTTCAGCATGTGTGTGATCGTCGTGCAGTGGCGTTAGTTTCGGCTACAGGCTCTTGTGAAATGGGGCGGGCCGTGGGAGCGCAAGTGGCAAGACGAATGGGCCGTTCATTATTAGAATTAGGGGGGAATAATGCGCTCATTATGTGTCCCAGTTGTAATTTAGAACTAGCCATTAGAGCGGTGACATTTTCCGCAATAGGAACCAGCGGTCAGCGTTGTACAACCCTAAGGCGTTTAATTGTTCATGAAAGCTTATTAGCTGGAGTAATTGAAAGATTAAAAGAAATTTACGCAACGATCAAAATAGGGGATCCATTTGATGAGCATAATTTAATGGGGCCGATTATCAATCAAAACGCCTTAGATAAATTACAAGCGGCTATCAAGCTTGCCTTGCAGCAAGGGGGTAAGCTTATTTTTGGCGGTACTCGATTGCAAGTCAGTGCCTTTCAAGAAGGGTTTTATATGCTGCCTTGCATTATAGAAATCCCCTTTGACGCTGAAATCGTCAAACAAGAAACCTTTGGCCCATTACTTTATGTGCACTCTTATACGTCGTTAGAACAGGCTTTCGCTATGCAAAATAGTGTGGACCAAGGATTGTCATCCGCAATTTTTACTCAAGATATCCAAGAGGCTGAATTATTTATGAGCGCCGTAGGCTCTGACTGTGGTATTGCCAATGTCAATATAGGCACATCGGGTGCTGAAATTGGCGGTGCATTTGGTGGTGAAAAAGATACCGGAGGGGGACGGGAAAGTGGCTCGGACGCTTGGAAAAATTACATGCGACGCACGACTAATACCATTAACTATTCAGGGCAATTGCCCTTGGCTCAGGGAATCAGTTTTGAATTACCCAAAAAGCAATAAGGCTAATTTTGCAGTTAACTAGCGTTTAGGTGGTTGGGGTCGCCGGCCAAGCGAAAAATATTAAGCGCCTGCTTAGTGGTGAGTTTAATTAACTCAGGTGCCATGTTTGAGTTGATGCCATTGATGGTGGCAATTAAAATTTTTGCCAATTGGATATTACTCAGTTGTAGTTTCTGTAAATCCAGCTCTCCATTTTTTTCGCCCTGGTTAATGATCTGGCATAAAACAGATTCTAATTTTAAGTGGGCATCTAAAAAAATATCTTCTGCCACTTGTTGTGCGTAGTAATGTAAATCCTTGTACACTAAACGATCGCTTACGCTTTCAAAAATAGATTTAGACCAAGCCCCAAGGGATTGAGCAATGCCTTCCCAGCAATTTAATTGCGCATCTAAAATAGGTAGGCAGGCTTCATGGCACCTAGCTTGATACTCATGGCATACCGCGCGAAACACCAAATCTTTATTTTTAAAATACTTGTGAAGAGTGACTCGGCTAAACCCAGCATATTGGCTAATTAAAGACATGTTACTGGCTTTGTAGCCGTGCTGGAAAAAACACTTTTTAGCACCATCAAGTATTTGTTGCTGAGTGTTCTTGTTCATGGGGCGGTCATTTTGATAAGTATATTGTCAGTTAAAATGCACATTTTAGTCATTGTGAAAACGAATTTACAAATAACGAGGTAAGTTTACATATTATCACTATGTGTAAGTCTGTCAATGTGGTAAAAATAGCCTAATCAGTAGAGTGGTCAGTTTTTTAAGTAGGCTATTGTTAATAAATGGATGGGTTTAGGAG
>OJBM01000152.1_pt1 | contig 31140 bp, 30 predicted proteins | sample 1591061 | NCBI WGS metagenome assembly OJBM01 (sample SAMN05416872, study PRJEB24817) | seawater metagenome | isolation source: Sea water | place: Canada:Atlantic | collected 2013-11
GAGATCATGCCTAGTCTCGTGGGCTCGGAGATGTGTATAAGAGACAGATCATAGACATTGCCGCTGCACGTGCTCGGCGTAAATCACTATGAGCAACATCAGATAATACTTGGTCATTGGTATAAGCATGAATCGTTGTCATTAATCCTGACTCAATACCAATTGCATCATTTAATACTTTCGCAAACGGCGCTAAACAGTTTGTAGTACAAGAAGCATTTGAAATAACAGTCATGTCTTGCGTTAACGAATCATGATTAACGCCGTGTACAACAGTCGCATCAACATTTTTAGCTGGTGCAGAAATAATAACTTTCTTAGCGCCTGCTGCAAGATGTGGCTGTACAGCGTCTTTAGAAGTGAAAATACCCGTACATTCAAAAACGATATCAACGTCTAAATCAGCCCATGGCAAATCACTTGGGTTACGCTCACTAAACATCTTGATGCTATCGTCATTGACAGTCATTACGCCGTCACTGTATTTCACATCACAATTAAAGCGCCCGTGTACAGAGTCATATTGAGTCAGATGTGCACTTGAAGCACTATCACCTAGATCGTTGATTGCAACGATTTTTACTGGCGAGTCTTTTTTCTCTTCGTAAAGCGCACGTAAAATATTTCGACCGATACGTCCATAACCGTTAATAGCTACTTTAATTGTCATTTTCTTTCACCTTTATTACCGAAGTAATATTAATTCATGTAATTTAATTACAAAAATACACAACTAACGCCTGAAAAACAATATTAAATGCACTTTATTTTGGTTTTATTACAGTCAATTTTATTTATTTCATAAAATAGACTGCACTTTCTGTTATTTAACAACTTAAAATTTCAAATGGAATGCACAACTAGTTTTCATAAATAAGATTACAGTTGCTCAGCAGTTAAACATCAGATAGCTTAGGATTTATCCAAGTGGTTTTTATTGGGTGTCAGAAAGTTTTTTTGAAAAATTGTAAAGTTCTTGAAAGATTAAATCGCAATAGCGGTCTTGTAGATTGATAATTAAATAAAGGAAAGTTTCCATGAGTACACAATTAAAATCTAAAATCGGTGGCGCTTCATTAGCAATGGCAGCAGCAGGTCTAATGGGCTGTGCAGCAACTGCAGATACTAATACAGCAGCATCTTCTTCAGCTAAAGCAGAAGTTGCAGCAAACACAGTTGAACTAGTTCATTGTTACGGCGTTAACAAGTGTAACGGCCACAATGACTGTAAAACGGCTGAAAATGCATGTAAAGGTCAAGCGTCTTGTAAAGGTCACGGTTTCGTTGCTTTACCAGAAAAAGCATGTGGTGATATCGGCGGTGAGCAGAAAGATGATTGGGTTGGCAAAACAACTAAAGTTGACTTAGTACATTGTTACGGCGTTAACATTTGTAAAGGCCATAACGACTGTAAAACAGCAAACAACGCATGTAAAGGTCACGCATCTTGTCAAGGTCAAGGCTTTGTAACTGCTGGTGCAAAAGCTTGTGGCGATATCGGCGGTAAAGTTGGCGCTTAATCACTGTTCATTTTGATGTGTTACATCAATGAAACAATAAAAAGGAGACGATAAGTCTCCTTTTTTATATCAGACATGTAATAGTGTCACTATAGAAAAATTAAATGAGTAATTTAAATGATTAATGATCATTTCTTGGGTTTTGGCCTTGGCCTTCGCATTCCCCATTTTGAAGATGTGTTAAACACCGAACATAATGTCGATTGGTTTGAAATTCTAACGGAAAACTACATGGTTGGCGGTGGCAAACCTCGCTATTACTTAGAGCAAGTTGCCGAACGTTTCCCTATCGTAATGCATGGTGTTTCAATGTCAGTTGGCAGCACAACACCTTTAGATACTCAATATCTTAACCATTTAAAACAACTGATTAATGATGTTAAGCCTCGATGGATTTCAGATCATCTTTGTTTTACTCAGGCTAATGGTGTCAACAGTCACGACTTATTACCATTGCCTTATACCGAAGATGCCATTAACCACGTTGCACAACGAATAATGCAAGCGCAAGATCATATCGGTCAGCAGATGCTAATTGAGAATGTATCAAGCTATTTAACCTACAAAGAATCAGGCATGACGGAATGGGAATTTTACAACGAAGTGTGTCAACGCGCCGATTGCTTGATGTTACTAGATATTAATAACATTTACGTCAGTGCTCGCAATCATCAATTTGATGCTAATGACTACATTAATGCAATTGATGGAAAACGCGTTCGACAAATTCACTTAGCGGGTCATACCGATTATGGCGATTATGTTATCGACACACACGATCATGATGTGTGCGATCCAGTATGGGATTTATACCGTGCTGCCGTGAAAAAATTTGGCGCTGTAAGTACCATGATTGAACGCGACGACGACATTCCGCCGTTTACAAATTTAGTTGATGAATTAAATATTGCTAAACGTATCGCTCATGAAGAATTACCCGATCTATCACAATGGAATAAGGAGCAGGTACATGTCTGATCTCGCTCGCTTACAACAACAGTTTGTCGCTTTTTTACAAGGCCAACAATCTGACTTTCCGCAACTTATTGGTGATCAACCGCCCGTTGCCACAGATATTCGGCTAAATATTTATCACAATGCCTACCGGATGCGACTTAGAGAGACGATTGACAACGATCATCCTATGCTAGGTAAATATTTGGGTGATGAATTTTACGATATCTTGGTTGCCAATTATATTGATACCTACCCATCAAAGGTTAAGTCTTTGCGTTACTTTTGTGATGCGATCCCAACCTTATTGGCTGAGCAACAACCGTTTATTGAGCATCCTATTTTATCGCCGCTTGCAGCATTTGAACGTGCATTACTCACAGCGTTCGATGCAACAGATGCGAGCACAATCGGGATTAACGACTTAGCATCGTTACCGGGCGATCAATGGCCAAACATCACGCTGTCATTTCATCCCAGCGTTTCAGTATTCGAAGAGCCAATCAATGCCGTAGCAACGTGGCAACATTTGAAGTCAGACAAAAACCCACCAGCGCCTCTAGCTCACGAATTACCACTCTATTGGCTTATTTGGCGCACGCCAGAGCGTCTCACAGAGTTTAGAAATTTCATGGCACCAGAAATGGTCTTACTCAAACATTTTGTTAATGGCGGAAACTTTGCTGACGGCTGTGATGCTCTTGCCGAATACTTACCCGTTGACGAAATACCACAGTTTGCCGTGCAATATCTTCAACAATGGTTAACCAATGGCTTAGTTTCAAAGTTAACAGCTCATTAGTGGAGCCATTCATCCATGAGTTTAGTCAGTGTTGTCATATCGATTGGTTTGGCAACACATTCAGTCGCGCCACTTGATAATGCCTGAGCTCTGTCTTCTTGCATTGCCTTTGCAGTAATAGCAATAATCGGTAGTTCATTAAAATTACCTGAAGCTCTAATCGCTTTCATAGCGGTATTTCCATCCATAACAGGCATCATTATATCCATTAAAATAATATCAATATCTGGATACTCCGCTAGCTTATCTAACGCAGCTTGGCCATTCTCAGCAACGACTATTTTTACGTTTCGACTTTTCAGCCCTTGAATCAATGAAAATACATTTCTAGAATTGTCGTCAACAATCAGCACTTGCTTGCGATCTTGGTTACTTTGCAATGGCTCATTTTCTTGCACAAAGGTCGGTTGAATATCATGTAATTGCGACGTTATATTATGGGTGAGTGGAATGTTAACGAGAAAGCGGCTCCCTTGTCCTAATTCGCTAGTGACGGTTATCGCACCACCAATGAGCTCAAGCATCCGTTTAGCAATGGTCAGCCCTAATCCAACACCACCAAATTCACGAGATGTTGAGCCATCAATCTGTTGAAATGATTCAAAAATTGTCGCAACTTGCTGAGCTTCAATACCGACGCCGCTATCAGTGACCGCAATTGCTAGCGATTGCTCGCTACGCAAATAGTTAATATGCAGTGACACGTCACCCTCTCGCGTAAATTTAATGGCGTTACTTAATAAATTCGTCAATACCTGTTTAATTTTTTGAAAATCAATAATAACTAATACAGGAACATCATCAGCGATGGTGCAGCTAAAGGCTAATCCTTTTTCAGTCGCTATCGATGCAAATTTTTCGGTAAGTGCTTTGATTAATTCTCGCGGTGAATGTTGCTGATAAAAGGCTTTGATCTTGCCTGTTTCTAATTGTGATAAGGCCAAGATATCTTCGATAAGATCGAGTAATTCGTTGCCACTTTTATGAATCACATTTAATGACTCTAGCTGTTCAGAGTGAAGATTGTCACGCTCGTTCTCCGTCAACAAACTCGACAAAATTAAAATAGAATTAAGCGGCGTTCGCAGCTCATGTGACATATTTGCCAAAAATTCGCTTTTATAACGATTCGATTTTTCCAAGAGACTGGCCTTATGGGCTATCTCTTTTGTGGCAGCGGCCATCTCAGCATTTATCGCTTCAATCGCTTGTTTTTCATCAAACAACGCTTTGCGAGATTCCTCTATCGTCATAAGATCATTATACGATCGCACTGCGCTGACAATGCTCGAAAATAGCTTACTCGCGGTGAGTTCATTCTTTTCTTTATAATCATTAATGCGGTACTTAAGAATAACTTCTTCTTCCGGCGTACTTCCTGGTTGCCCTGTTCGCAGAATAATCCGTACCGTATCGAGTTTTAATTCGTCTCTAATCACCTTACAAGCATCTAAGCCAGCATGCTCACTTTCCATAACAACATCTAGTAAAATTACCGCAAAATCTTGTTGTTCGCGCAGTAAATCAGTCGCTTCTCGCCCAGTATAAACACTATGAAATCGCAGTTTCTTACCATCAATGACCTTAGATTTAAGCACTGTCTTTGTAATGCTATGAACCGTTTCTTCATCATCAACAATTAACACGTCCCAAAATTGTTCAGGCGATTGTTCTGTCGCAATTGGTTTGCTGGTGTCGTCACTAAATAAAAAATCACTCATTATTCACTCCTTAGATAATTCAGTGCATCGTGCACAACTTATCTGTTTAAACTTACCACTGGTTCGTCACCCTATCTTTCTCTGTTACTTAGTTCCCTTCAGATAACGGAATAGTTAAGGTGTAGGTTGTTCCACCCCCCAGCTCTGATGCTAAATCAATGTCACCGTGTAACTTGTCACTTACTAACGCCTGCACAATATGCATTCCTAACCCCGTTCCGCCACGGGCTCTTTTCGTGGTAAAAAACGCTTCGTAAAGTTTCGCCTTAGTATCCTCATCCATTCCTAAGCCGTCATCGCTGTAAACTAATACAAGCTGTGATGCCTCCAGTGTTGCGCTAATTGTAATGATTCCTTCATCACGCCCTTCAAAGCCATGAAGCACAGAATTATTCATTAAATTGGTATAAATTTGATAAAAAACCCCAGGATAGCTATCCACAAATACGTTATCTGCAATATGGTTTTCTATCTGAAATTTACGGTCAATGGAGCGACGCATACTGGCGAGTAAATTCTCTAAGTGTTCATGCATGTTAAAGTGCTGGCGATGTTCCTGATGCTCATTTACTGACACCAGTTTGAATGACTTAATCAATTGCGCCGCTTTTTCAAGGCTTGTTGACATAGAGTCAGTCAAAGAAAGCGTTGACTCTAAGAAATCTGAAAGAGAGCTTTTTGTTAACTTGCTCTCTTCTAACGATTTAGCCAACCGCTCACCATCAGATTGAATATGGGTGACAGCGGTTAACGCCAATCCGACTGGTGTATTGAGTTCATGTGAAACGCCTTGCACCATATTACCAATGGAGGCCATTCGCTCTGACTTAGCAAGTTGGGTTTGCGTTTTTCTAAGAGTAACTATGCTCTCTTCTAATTCTTTGGTTCTTACTAATACCATTTCCTCTAAATTTTCTTGGTGCTTTTTCAATTCCTCTTTATTTTCCATTAACACCTGTTGAGTGTGCTTAGATTCAATGAGTAGTCGTTCTGTTTGATTGTTCTTTTCTTTAAATACCTGCGCTGACTTTGCCATTGCACCAATTTCATTGTGGCTGTCTAAACCAGGAATACGATCAACGGGTTGATCTTTTGATAAGGCAATAAATGTATTGGTAATTCTATGCAGCGGTTCAATAATTCCTCGCGCCGTATACCATGCGAAAAACAGCCCTAGCAACACAGATAAGCTAGTGGCAATCGTAGAACTAACTCCAAACTCATTAATGGAGTTATTAAGATCTGCAAATAAACTTTCCCTTTGCGCTAGTGACAAATTCTTAAGTTCTTGCGAGCTTCTAGAGAATTCTGCTGCCTGACCAGCAATGACCCCATTAAAAATAAATAGATACCCTCGAGTCAATCGGAATATCTTCGCTAATTGCTTTCGATAAGCCGTAGTTTTGGTCGTTATTTCATCAACAATATCCCGCTGCTCAATCGTTGTTAACGACGGTATAATAGCTTTGAGTTTGTTCATACTTTCAATGACACGGCGACGACTTTCTTTCGAACGACCAGAATCAGGGCTCGTTACATATAACAGCATCGATTGTTGCGCTTTAATAATCCCCATTTCCGCAATAACAAGTTGCTGACGCACCTCATCATTGACTGACGATAAAGCACGTAATGCCTTAAACTGTTCATCGATATGATGTGATAACGCCAAAGTATCGCCATGCAATAAAGTGTCTCGTGCACTGCGATCTTCGGCTGCCCGATTAAATTGCTCGGTTAATAAACGTAGTGATTCCACCATATTGGCGATGATGTTTTTCTCTTGCTCAACAATCGTTAATTGATTGATGGTCGCTAGCTTTTGCTCCAATTCTTGTGACAAGGTGTTAACACTGTCAAACACCGATTTCATGCCTGTATTGGCATAAAGAATAATGTAGCGTTGCATCTTTTCAATCATCGCATCGGCTTTAGATATTTCGTTGTAAAAATGCGAAGAGGTTTGCAATGTCTTTTGATTACGTTCCATTTTCTCCAATGAAAAATGGCTTAAAATAAACATGGCAAGCAACACAGCAATAATGCCGCCGAAGCTAATATATAATCGTGTGCCAATTTTCATTATTCGTCCTCACAATCCTTGTTACGACACAATAAATTCATACCAACGCGCCAAGCTGTGCTCATACGTATTCATCACGGTGTTCCACACAGCAACATTACTAAAACGCTGCTGATAAGAGCCACCAGAACGCATTCCGCCCTTTGAAACCACCTTACTCCCGTCAGTTCCCATCAAATCAGTTAATGCAGGTTTACCATCATACCAATAGTCCCATTCTGCTTGAGATAGGTATTGTTTTGAGCGCTGTGGATTTGAGATGTAATACCCTTGACGCGCGATAAACGCACCAGCCCAACCTGACAGCCACCAATTCATGTATTCATAGGCATTTTCTTGTACTTCATCACTGGCTTCACTAGATAAACACATGACTCCATGCCACGCTCGAAAGCCCTCTTTAGGCGCCGCGTAAGATACTGGGATATTCATTTTATTGAGTGTTGAAACCGCTGGGGAAAACATGCTTTCAATCACCACATTATTACTACTCATTAAATTGACAGATTCAGGCACGCTATTCCAAACGCCATTAAAATGGCCACTTTTCTTATACTTCACTAAAATATCAAATAACTGATCAACTTCAGCACGTGTCATTTGCCCTATATCTTTAAATGTCATTAAACCTTTGGCTTGAGCCGCTAACGCCATATCAAAAATACCGATAGTCGGTGCGTTTACCAGGCCAACCTTTCCATGCCACTTATCGTCAAGTAGCCATGCCCAGCTCTCTGTTTCATAGGGCGTACCCTGCGGAACACTGCGGGTGTTATATCCAAAAGAATCAACATTATGAACATAAGGTAAAAAGGAAATTTGTCCGGTGAATTGGTCACCCAAAGTACCATCGTTTTGTACGTTCAAGATTTTATAAGGTGCGTCACCGGCGCCGAGTTTTGCCTGCGGCGTAATTCTACCGGTTTTGGTGAGATTATTAATTTCAGACCAATATTTAAGGCGGGAAACATCTATTGCTTGAATGGCATCAGCCTCCCACAAAATATTGATGCTGTCGGACCACTGTTCATAAAGATCAAACGAACTAGGACGCGACGCTGCTTTTTGCAATACATGGGAGCTGCCACCAGGTTCAAAAATAAGATCGAGCCCTAAATCTTGCTGCGCCTTTTCTCGAATAGCTTCTTGCAAGGTGACATGAGTGCCAAGCACTCTAAGGGTCTTATTTTTTGGCGCAGCATAAACGCCAGCACTTGCTAGAGCACAACCTGCACTCACAGCTGAAACAGACTTTATAAATTTACGACGAGTTAACATGTCTTATCCTATATTTTTTAAAATATAGGTTAACGGCATTGTCAATCAGCAAAAGACGCTGTACATCAGAGCGCAGTTAACCTCTTTACACGGTTAAACAAACAACTTAAAGACAACAAAGAAAATGAAGGGAATTTCCAAGCATAAACCATTAAATTTAGAGTGACACCAATAATAAATTATTGCAATTTTTTAACCTTTAATATCGACTAATGTTCAATCTTAGCCACGGAGTGTTGTAAACTAGGTGGCAATTTACCAATAACAGCTTTTTTATTATGTATGAGTCATTAAAGTCGTCCCTTAATCGGCTAAAAAACAATAAGGTCTTTGAACTTTCAGTCGTTGCAGTGATTATCATTTCAGCACTAGAAATCGGCGCAAAAACTTTTGATTTAACCGATAGCGCAGTGTCAGTTACTGATATTTTAGATATCTTCATTACTGTATTTTTCTTATTCGAACTATCAATTCGCTTTATCGCAGAAGAAAACAAAAGAGAATTCTTTAAAAAAGGTTGGAATATATTCGATACCTTAGTCGTCATTATTAGCTTAGTGCCAATTAACGACTCCGAAATGGCGTTGCTAGCACGACTCGTCCGCGTATTCAGAGTTTTACGTATGGTATCTGTTGTTCCGGAGCTGCGCATATTAATTAACTCCCTGATCAAGGCAATGCCGCAACTCGGTTACGTTATTTTATTAATGTTTATCATTTTCTACATCTACGCCGCAATTGGCAGCTTTATGTTTGCGCAAATAAATCCTGTTTTATGGGGCGATATTGCCATCTCAATGTTGACACTATTTAGGGTCATGACTTTTGAAGATTGGACGGATATTCAATATGAAACGATGGATGTTTATCCGATGTCTTGGATATTCTATCTGTCGTTTATTTTCTTCACTGCCTTTGCATTTTTAAACATGGTTATTGGTATTGTGGTCAATGTGATGGAAGAAGAACACGCGCTTGAGCGCAGTTCAAAAGAGCCCTCTATGACGGAGCTACAAGAAGAAATTCGCGAACTAAAAACCATGATTAGCGAGCTTAAAAAGTAGTTAATCATCAGTTCCCTATACGAAAAAACGCCGCATTTATTTCGGCGTTTTTTTTTGCCGCGCTTAAACGTAATCATTCCATTAGCAGTAGACTTTAATATTACAACCAAAAAACCTATTGACGATAGGTTTTTATTCATTACAATAAACCTATTAACAATCGGTTTTTATATAATAGGTATCTTTCATGAAATTAGGTGATTTAGAAAAGCTTGTTCTTCACTACCTGTGGAATCATGACTCTCGTGACGTCAAACAAGTTTATGCCCACTTTGAGAAAATTCGTGGCGGCAGCTTAAATACCTATCAAAGTACGCTGGATCGACTATTTAAAAAAGACTTACTCGCCCGTGAAAAAGTGGGACACGCTTTTCAATATCGCGCGAAAGTCGAGCGTCATGAGCTTATTGGGCAATTAATAAAATCAGTAACCAATGACTTTATTGCCGATGACGACTCGAGCCTTATAGCCGCCTTTTCTTCGTTATCACAAGATTTTAATATCGAGCAATTAGACAAGTTAGAGCAGCTTATCGAACAACAACGTCAAAAACTCAAACAAGGTAATTAATGATGGTTGAAGGCACCGTAGCTATCTGGCTCAACATATCAACTATCGCCATCTTAACTTTCATCTTGGCTAACGGCGCTGTATCGGCGCTTGTTTGTGTGTTAGCACAACAGTTTTTAACACTGCAGGTCGCCTCGCGTAAAACGTCATTATGGTTGTTGGTAACCCTGCCTTGGATAGCCAGTCTGTGCGTGGCTAGCTGCTTTTTCTATCAGTATTTTTACGCTTCCCCATTTGAGCCAACCTTAAGTTTTGCCCATTGGCACCATATCAGTGACTTTAATTGGCTAAGTTGGCACGGTGTGACTTTGCTAATTGGATTAGCATTCATCGCCTATGTATTCGTGAGTAAATTGAGGCAGCTACATAAACATCAACAGCAGATCAAACTACTCGCTGAATTTTCACAGCCACTGGGCCCTAATTTGTACTTGGTTGATGCGCCTTATGCCAGTGCCTTTACCAGTGGCTTTTTTAAAAAGCGTTGCTTTGTTACCAAACCGCTATTAGCCAGTACATCAACAACAGAGCAGGCCATTATTGTCGGTCACGAGCAAGCCCATGCTAAAAACAGCGATCCCTTGAAAAAATGGCTATTTAGTATTCTCGCCTTGTTCTTCGTGCCTACCATTGCCAAGCGACTCAAATTGCATATGACGCTGGCCATGGAACAAGATGCCGACAACGCTGTGATCAACAACGAATTTGAACCAACGATTGTAGCTAGTACCTTAGTAAAAGTGGCGCGATTAAACGCACAGCAATCGCCTTTAGCACACAGCGAGCTAGTGGCTAATTTTGGCGCAGATGTACTAGAGCAACGTGTGCACTTTTTATTAGGTCAACTAAATTTGAAACCGACTAACCCGTGGCTCACTGCGGTGTTTGTATTGAGTACCTTGATTGTGTGTATCGTTTCCATCGATTCACTCCATCATTTTATTGAAACAATTTTTAATCACTAGGCGCACGGCGACTGCCATGCGTTTTTTATTATTCATAAAACCGATTAACAATGGGTTTTATAGATTTATCAACGAGGACACTATGTTGTTATCTAAAAGATCAGCGTATCTAGTTATACCCCGTGCTCATTTAGTAAAAAAACCGACTAACAATCGGTTTAAAATGCAAGGCCGAAAATTGTGGCAAGCCATTTCACTAACCACCCTATCCCTAATGACAACGACAGCTTGGTCGCAAACGATAGATTTAAATCAAGCGCTACACAAAACGCTGGCACAGCATCCGCAATTGCGACGTTTCCAATACGCCAAAGAAATTGCCGACGGTCAATTACAGCAAGCTGCAACAGCTACTCCGATGACCATCAACGCCAAGGTGGAAGATGTCTTAGGTAGCGGTGACTACCGCGGTTTATCAGGCATGCAAACGAGCTTGTCCATTTCATGGCTGCTAGAAGATGAAATCATTAATTCTCGCGTTGGCGTTGCTAAAACCAATGCTCAAATGACGCAGTTTGAGCGTCAACTCAGTGCCCTTGATGTCGCCGCAGATACCGCCACGCATTTCATTACGCTATTGTCTCAACAAGAGCAATTGACGCTAGCTAAACTAGCCCAGCGCACCGCTAGTGATATGCTTAAACAAATCTCTCGCCGCGTTAAAGTTGGTCAGCTCACCGTTATCGATGAGTTGAGAGCGAAAGCGAATCTCTCGAAAAAAGCATTGGTCGTCGAAGATTTAATTCACGAAATAGAAGCAACTAAGGCGCAACTTGCCGCACAGTGGCAAGGTAGCAGTGAGTTTGAAGTGATAGGAGATCTGCAACAGGTACCGACAGTTAGCACATTAGACAATCTGATCGCTACGCTCAAAGACAGCCCAACATTTTTAAATTTTGCAGCGCAGCGCCAAATCATGCAATCTCAAGTCACGCTAGCTAAAGCCACCAGCGTGCCTGCATGGCAATTTAACGTCGGAGTAAAACGCAATGAAGCCATCGATGACATTGGTTTTAACGCAGGTATAAGCATTCCCTTTGGCGCTAAAAATCGTAACCAAGGCAGCATTCGCGCACTCAACGCAAAACAGCTACAAAACGAAGCAATGGCAGATGCATGGTTTAAACAGGTGAGCAAAGACCTACTTCTGCTTAGTCACAAAATTAAACATAACACTCACGTGATCAGCACGTTATCAGACACCACCATTCCAGCACTTGAGCAAGCCAGCGTTCATGCCGAAAAAGCCTATAACATCGGTAATTTACGCTATAGCGAATGGAATGATGTGCAGCAAGCACTCATTAGTGCTCAAGGCGAGCTTATCGGCGCCTATACCGAAATAGCCCTATTAAATATTGAGTTAGAACGTCTTGCAGGCGTTTCTGTCACTACTAATTAACAACGAGTCCATCATGAAAAAGAACCCAATTATTAGCGCATTCATCGCCAGTCAGCTGGCTATAATAAGCGTGTCTATTGCGCCAAATGCGCAAGCACGTAGCGACCATCACCAAGAAGCCGCTCCACGCGTAGAAGTCGAAAAAGGCCCCAACAACGGCCGCATGTTACGCGACGGTGACTTTACCGTCGAATTAGCTATTTTCGAAACGGGTGTACCGCCTGAATTTCGCATCTACGCGACAAATGGTGGCCAAGCGCTTTCTCCGCAAGATGTCGATATCAAAGTGACATTAACGCGTCTGGGTAACAAAACGGATGCGATTAGCTTTTATCCTGAAAACCACTATCTACGCGGTGACATGGCAATTTACGAGCCTCATTCGTTTCAAGTCACGTTAAACGCCACTTATCGCTCAAAAACCTATCAGTGGCACTACGACAACTTTGAAGGCCGCGTGACTATTGCTAAACCATTAGCACAAAGCATGGATATTCAAACGAGCATTGTTGGTCCTAAGATGCTCCATCAGCGCCATCAAGCCTACGGTAAATTAATGCTTGCTCCCAATGCGACACGCCACATCAGTGCTCGCTTTGCTGGCGAAGTTAAAAAGCTTCATGTTCGTCAAGGCCAGTGGGTAACCAAGGGGCAAAAACTGTTAACGATTGAGAGCAACAGCAATCTCAATAATTACAATATTACCGCGCCAATGAGCGGGCTTATTAGCGCTCAAATGACAGGCGTTGGCGAACAAAGTGGCGACAAAACACTGTTGACGATCATTGATCCGAGCAAGCTTGTTAGCGAGATTGCGGTTTATGGCAACAAGCGTTTTGAGATCCCGCAAGATGCTCCCGTGACACTAACCATCGGTAACAAAGAAGTTACCACTACCTTCTTCGACACCTTACCTCAACTTACGGCGAATCAAGCGAGAATTTACCGCGCCTACGTAGACAATGCTCAAGGAGATTTTAGCGCCGGACAATTCGTGAAAGCCAGTATTTCATTAGGCACATTCGATGTGCCAATGGCTGTGAACAAAGCAGCATTACAAGCTTTTCGCGACTTCACCGTGGTCTACACCAACATCGGCGAGCAATACGAAGTACGCATGCTAGAACTTGGCCGTGAGTCAGACGGTTGGGTCGAGGTAAAAAGTGGTATTAACACCGGTGATAGCTATGTCTCTAAAAACAGCTACATCATTAAAGCCGATATTGAAAAATCTGGCGCATCACACGATCACTAAGGAAATCGCATGTTAGAGTCAATTTTAAAGTTTGCGATTCACCGTAGCAAACTCATTATGGTACTGGTGCTAGCGGTTGCAGCCCTTGGTTTATATAACTTTACCAAGCTGCCTATCGACGCCGTACCAGACATTACTAATGTTCAGGTGGTGATTAATACTGAGATCGCAGGTTATACACCGCTTGAAGTTGAGCAACGTATTACCTACCCGCTGGAGACAGCATTAGCTGGTGTCCCAAATCTTGAATACACCCGATCAGTATCCCGTTATGGGCTGTCGCAAGTTATTGCTATTTTCAAAGATGACACCGATATTTACTTCGCCCGCCAATTGGTCAATGAGCGATTAAGTGCCGCAAAATCAGAACTACCCGCCAATGCCGATCCTGAGCTTGGGCCGATTTCTACGGGCCTTGGCGAGATATTCATGTTCACCGTTGATGCCATTGAAGGCGCAACCAATAGCGACGGCACAGCAATTACGGCAACGCAGCTGCGTACAATACACGACTGGATTATTCGTCCACAACTGATGCAAGTTGAAGGCGTGGTAGAAGTCAACCCTATTGGTGGTTTCGAGCGTGAAATTTTGGTGGCAATCAAGCCAGAAAAACTGATGGAATTTGGTTTGTCACAGCAAGATGTCATTAATGCCATCGGCAGTCACAATCAAAATCGCGGCGCAGGATTTATTGAGCGCGACGGTGCCCAATGGTTAATTCGCTTACCCGGACAGCTTGAAGATGTGGCACAGCTTAATGACATTCCCGTCTCTGGTCGCTCCAGCCAAGTCATTACCATAGGTGATGTAGCCAGTGTTGGTGAAGGAAAAGAACTGCGCTCTGGCGCGGCAACTCAAAATGGCCGCGAAGTGGTACTCAGTACCGTGTTTATGCTTATTGGCGAGAACAGCCAAAAGGTCGCTAAAGATGTTGGCGAACGACTTGCTGTCATTAATCAAAACTTGCCTCAGGGTATTGAGGCTAATGCCGTTTACGATCGCACCAAGCTAGTTAATAAGACACTGGACACCGTGAAAATGAACCTCGTTGAGGGCGCTATTTTAGTTATTGTGGTCTTGTTCTTACTACTGGGTAATTTTCGTGCGGCGCTACTTACTGCAGCGGTGATCCCCTTTGCCATGCTTATGACTATTACGGGAATGGTTCAAACTAAAACTAGCGCTAATTTAATGAGTCTAGGGGCCCTTGATTTTGGTCTTTTAGTCGATGGCGCGATTATTATTGTTGAAAACTGTATCAGGCGCCTGTCTCAAGCTTCTCACAAAGGTGTGTTGCCTCTAAAAGAGCGCCTAGCCTTGGTGTTTGACGCAACGCGAGAAGTGATACGCCCTGCCCTCTTTGGCGTCTTTATTATTACCTCCGTTTATCTGCCTATCTTTGCGCTATCTGGTGTTGAAGGAAAAATGTTCCACCCTATGGCGATCACCGTCGTTATTGCACTCGTTAGCGCCATGATACTGTCAGTTACCTTTGTGCCCGCAGCGATTGCCTTACTATTTAAAAAGCCAGTGGTAGAAAAACACAATGTGGTCATGAGTAGTGCCGAAAAACTTTATCGCCCGTTACTCACTATCGTATTAAAAGCACGCTGGTTGGTAATTGTTATCGCCATTAGTCTTGTTTCAAGCGCTGGTGCTATCTCTACTAAACTTGGTAGCGAATTTGTTCCTAATCTCGATGAAGGTGATATTGCAATGCATGCCCTGCGCATTCCGGGCACCTCGTTATCACAATCTATTGAATTACAGCGAGAGCTTGAAGCGCGAATAGCGCAGATGCCAGAAGTAGAGCGTGTCTTTTCTAAAATCGGTACGCCAGATGTCGCCACTGATCCGATGCCACCAAGTGTTGCCGACACCTTTGTGATCTTAAAACCACGTGACCAGTGGCCAGATCCCAACAAGCTTAAAGTTCAAGTTGTTGACGAGCTAGAAGCCGTAGTCACACCAGTGCCGGGAAATCGCTACGAATTCCTACAGCCCATTCAAATGCGTTTTAATGAGTTACTCGCCGGAGTACGCGCCGAACTTGCCATCAAGGTATTTGGTGATGACTTTGAAACACTTGCAGTGGTAGGTAAAGCTATCGAACAAGCCATTGGTAATGTGGAAGGTATTCGCGATGTATCCCTTGAACAAACTAAAGGGCTGCCAATGTTGTCAATTATTCCAAATGACCAACAGTTAGCATTCTACGGCTTAAGCAAGCAAGCGTTGCAAGATCAATTAGCCACCGCAATGGGCGGCAGCACCGTCGGAAAATTTTACGATGGCGATAAGCGCTTTGACATTGTAGTGCGCCTTGGTGAACAGGCTCGAAATGATATCGATAACCTGCTAAATCTGCCGATTAACTTAAGCGATAACCAACGTGTGCCACTAAGTCAATTAGCAACCATCGATATGGTAAACGGCGCTAATCAAGTGAATCGCGAGAATGGTAAACGCCGCGTTGTAGTCACCGCAAATGTTCGCGGCCGCGATCTCGGCAGTTTTGTAAGTGACGTACAACAAGCCATTAACAATCAAGTGGAGTTGCCTGCTGGATACTGGGTGGAATATGGCGGAACCTACCAAAAACTACAATCTGCATCACAGCGACTAAGTATTGTTGTGCCAGTAACCCTAGTGCTAGTAGTTGGCTTATTATTGCTGGCGATGGGCTCATTTAAAGACTCAATGATTATCTTTAGTGGTGTACCTCTAGCATTAACAGGCGGTGTATTTGCTTTATTATTAAGAGATATTCCGTTTTCGATTTCTGCCGCCATTGGCTTCATTGCACTCTCAGGCATTGCCATCTTAAACGGCTTGGTTATGGTGTCTTTTATTCGCGATTTACGCAGCAGTCTAAGCCTTGAAGCAGCCATCATCAAAGGCGCAATCACGCGCCTAAGACCGGTATTAACAACGGCATTAGTCGCCTCATTAGGTTTTATTCCTATGGCACTTAATACTGGAATTGGCTCAGAGGTTCAGCGCCCGCTAGCGACAGTTGTTATTGGCGGCGTCATTTCATCAACCCTTTTAACCTTATTTGTACTTCCCGTACTGTATCGTCTATTGCATTCAGAGAAGCTAACTAATCATCAGGAAGTAAACTCGTGAGCAGATTTAAACTCATCCTGTTACTGCTCGTCTCTACAGCACTGTTGGCGCTGACATCGTTTGATGTCTTCGCCCACGGCGTTGACGACAAAACACGTAACTTTATTGAAAATAATCAAGGGGTACATATTCTGCCCTTTATCTACATCGGCGCTAAACACATGGTGACGGGCTACGATCACTTGCTGTTTTTAGTCGGCGTATTGTTCTTTATTCGCCGTGCAAAAGAAGTATTAATTTACGTCAGCATGTTTACTATTGGTCACTGTATTACGTTAATGAGCGGTGTATTGGCAGATATTCAAGTAAACGCTTACCTCATCGATGCCATTATCGGTTTCTCGGTTATCTACAAGGGATTTGACAACCTAGGCGGCTTTAAACGCACCCTTGGCTTTCAGCCTGATCCGAAGAAAACGGTGTTGATTTTCGGTCTCTTCCACGGGTTTGGCCTTGCCACAAAAATTCAAGAGTTTGGTTTACCTAGTGACGGGCTTATTCCAAACCTCATTGCCTTCAACATCGGAGTCGAGCTTGGGCAAGTGTTAGCACTAATTTTCATTTTGTTGGCGATTAACTTTTGGCGCCGTCACACAAGTTTTAACCGTTTTTCTGACATAGCAAATACAGCCCTGATGAGTGGCGGAATCATGCTTGTTGGTATGCAATTAACTGGCTATTTCATTAGCTAACTCAAACAAATTAGAGACAATATTATGGAACAACATCAATCATCTATATCACTGGTTAAAGCAAGTTTAGTTGCCGCCATCATTGCGATAATCACCTTGGTATGCATTATTTTACCCGCTGAGTACAATATCGATCCAACAGGACTTGGCGGTAAACTAGGTCTAACCGTATTCAACGAAGAAGCCAGTGTCCAAGCACCGCAAAAAGCCAGCACTGGTGAGCAAGAAAGCGTTGTTGTTACCGTACCAGCGGGACGCGGCATTGAGTACAAACTAGCCATGGCACAATTTAAAAAAGTCACCTATGAATGGACCACGAATGAAGGCGATGTTTATGTTGATCTTCACGGCGAACCAAAAAGTGATACCACAGGCTACTTCGAGTCCTACACCATTGCCACCAGCGATTCGATGAAAGGAAGCTTTACCGCCCCTTTTGACGGTTCACACGGCTGGTACTGGAAAAATAAAAGCAATAAAGATATTCAAATTCAACTTATCTTCAACGGCGAATTCGTCGTTGAAGGCCTTAAATAATAAAGGAAATCATCATGAAATTAATTAAAGTGCTACTACTTGTTACATCTCTTTCTTTCTCTTTCACTACAATTGCACATGGTGGTGGTCACGGTGAGATGGGCGCAGAAAAAGCGGTTTCCCTGGCCCAAACATCAGCAAAAATGTTGACCTTTAAGTCGCACAATATGAGTGTGGGAAAGCTCGATAAATCATGGAACAAGGTAGCCAAAGAGCAGTTTATTTTGGTCGAAGAAGGTAAAGAAAGTTTTATCGTCAAGGCTATCAATACAGCAAACAATCAAACGTTGTATTTTAACGTGAGTAAAGATGGCAGTGTTAATAAAGTCTCAGAATCATCGAACTTTGAACAGGCATATGGACACGCTCACTAGCATATCCATTATTGGAGTAGTATTTCGCTAGCCGCAAATACTACTCATTAATTGAGATGTAGTAATAAATAGGCCATTGGTGAGGTGAACCTTCAAATTTGAATTGACGTTTGTAATTAGTTACATCAACCCCAAAACTGTGAATGGGTGCGCGATTACTGCCAGGTACATTATCATCAGTGTCAAAATAGGTGATGCTTTGATCTGCACAACTCCCAAATTTATTAATACCAAAGTCCCAAAACAATCCACCGTAAATAGAAACAGGATCTAAATAAATACTTTTAATAGTAATGTTTGTATTGGACTGAGTAATTACTTCACAAATACCATAATTTACGAATGCACCACAGCTGTGCCCAATTAGTTTAATGTTCTTCAAATTAGGATTACTTAAAAGCAAATGAGCAATATTATTGCCAATACGTCGCCCGTTCACTGAACAAGTCAATGCATTATCCGCAAAGCGACTCCAATCAACTCCTATCACGCTTGTCGTATTATCTTTCTCTAACAACTGTTTTTCTAAGGTCGTTACCCATGACCTATTATCATCTTTCAAACCGTGAGATATCACCGTGACACTTTGAGAAGGAGTGTTTTTTACATTTACGTCATAAGATTGGAACGGCCAAAAAATAAAACCAAGTAAGCCAATTGACACAAGTAAGAAAGAAACAATAGGAAAATACAGGGCTAAAAACAACAGCCAAAAAACAACAGCATTGGGGTGTTTTAGGTAAGGTTTGTTGCTTATATTTTTAAATATCATATCTATGCTTGTTACAGCCTTTTTTTAATAACTAGTTTATAATTCTGTGGATGGCGCTTCGCCATTACATTGCTTGAACATAATTAAGGACAACCATGAATAAATTACTACTCGGTCTATTTTTAGCTATAGCCCTTGCTGGCTGTAAGACGACTCACCCACTCTATAATGCAGATTCTCAACTCGCCATCACAAACGTGTCGAATGCAGTAATGAGCAAATCTATTGTCAGTGCGTTGCATTATAAAGGCTGGAAAGTGAAATCTAAGACAGATAATGAAGTTATTGCAACAATCAATGTTCGCTCTCATTATGCAAAAATACAAATCAATTTCGATGGTGAGAAATACACCATTAAGCATATCGCAAGCTCAAATCTAGATTACAACGCAGCAAAACAAGGTATTCATCGTAACTACAATAGATGGATAAAAATGCTAGAAGCGGAAATTAGCCGTAGCGCAGAAATAGCTACTAGCAATTAACAGTGACCCAATAAATGGGCCACCTAATGATGCGGTTATAGTTCTTGAGCTAAACCATCAAACGATAATAAAGTAGCAGCATCTTTTTTAGCCGCTGCTTTATTTTCCCAACTGGGATAATACTTATTATAAAGCTCCCTTAATTCTAACTCTTTTCCTTTATGCCATGTAAATGCACTGTCACTTGGTTGGGTGTACGAACATTCATTTAGCAGCTTCTTAAGGCTTGCACCATTAATATTGAAATCAGCATGTTCAGAATTAACTTTAAAGGGTGTTAACGAAAAACGAGATTTCCAAAAACCAAGACGCGGTCTTATAACACTATAATAAACCTTACCAGCTTCAACATCTGCCTTCATAAAGTCACCGCTTTCACCGACAACCATAAACGTATGCTCGCCAGGTTCGACATATTTAATCATTTTTTCTTTTGGGCCCAGAATTCCAATAAGTGAGTTTTCACCGTCACTATTAATTATCTCAACCAATGGCGACGTTATCGCACCGCCAAAACTAGATGCGCGAAAGAACACAATGGCTGCTTTGTCTTCTTTAATGATGTTATTGGTTTGAGTTAATGGTGTTGTATACTTACCTGTTGCGGAACAACCACTTAATATGACTACTGCCAACAAGCCCAATATTTTTATGATTTTGTTATTCATTTAAAACTTCCTTTTTTTTAGCATTAAAAATTTGATTAAACGCAGCGATTACTCGCCGTTTTACTATCGCCAACGTTTAAAGATTAGCGATGAATTTATGCCGCCAAATGCAAAATTATTCGTCATTATATAATCTGTATTTATCTTTCTTGGGGCCCCTACAATATAGTCAAGTTCTGCGCATTCTTCATCAACAGTCTCTAGATTAACAGTTGGCGCAAACCAGTTTTCATTCATCATATGTATAGAAGCCCAAGCTTCAATAGCGCCACATGCACCTAAGGTGTGTCCTAAATAGCTTTTAAGCGAACTGATTGGCACATTTCCTAAAACATCATGCGTGGCATTTGTTTCTGCAATATCACCACGATCTGTTGAAGTGCCGTGTGCATTAACATAACCAATATCTTCCGATGCCAATTGTGCATCTTCTAATGCAAGCTCCATGGCTTTAGCCATCGTCTCTTTTGTAGGTTGTGTTACATGAAGACCGTCTGAATTTGTACCAAACCCAACTAGCTCAGCTAGGATATTTGCGCCCCTTGCTTGTGCATGCTCCAACTCTTCTAGAATCAATGTACAAGCACCTTCACCAATAACTAATCCATCACGATCTTTATCAAATGGGCGCGGGGTTTTCTTTGGTGTATCGTTTTTAATGCTTGTTGCAAATAACGTGTCAAAGACAGCTGCACCAGTAATACATAACTCTTCTGCACCACCGGCAATCATTACCTTTTGCTTTCCAAACTTTATTGCCTCGTAGGCATAGCCGATGCCTTGAGCGCCGGATGTGCAAGCTGAACTTGTTGTTATTGTGCGGCCTTGTGTGCCAAAAAACACACCGATATTCACTGCGGTAGTGTGAGCCATCATCTGAAGGTAACTCGTCGCTGTAACCCCTTTCATTTGGCCTGTTTGCATCAAATTCCCAAAGGGTACAATAGGTGCTGTTGATCCGGTTGAAGAGCCGTAAGCAACACCTGTCGAACCGTCTGTGACTACTGAATTATCTAGCAATACTGCTTGCTTTAACGCACGCTCCGTGGCAAGTGTCGACATGAGTGATACACGTCCCATTGAGCGAACTTTTTGCCTCTTATAATGCTTAGGCTTTTCAAAATCTGGGATCGGCGCGGCTAACCTTGTATTGAGTCCCTCAACGGTGTCCCACTGCGACATATACACAACGGCATTTTCACCCTGCTCCAAAGCATTTCGAAATGAACTCCAATCTTGCCCTAAAGCAGTAATTGCAGACATTCCAGTAACTACTACGCGTTTCATTATACTAACCCACCATTCACTGAAATTACCTGCCTTGTAATATACGCGGCGTCATCTGACATCAAGAAAGCCACTGTGCCAGCTACTTCTTCAACTTTTGCCATTCTTCTTAATGGCACCATTTTCAAAATTTCATCCACAGGAAGATCGTCTGTCATTTCTGTCTCAACTAAACCAGGAGCAACACAGTTCACTGTAATCTTTCGCTTTGCCAATTCAAGCGCTAGCGCTTTAGTCGCGCCAATAACTCCAGCCTTTGCTGCGCTATAATTTACTTGCCCACGATTGCCAGCAATACCAGAAACAGATGCCATAGTAATAATTCGGCCTCCCTTTCTCGATTGAACCATTGGCATAACAGTTGGATGAACGACGTTATAAAAACCCTCTAGGCCAGTCTTAATGACGTCATCCCAGTCTTTACCCGACATAGCTGGAAACGCCATATCTCTCGTAATTCCCGCATTACAGATAACGCCATAATAATGACCATTTTCACTAATATCATTTGTGATTGCAGTTTTTGCCGATTCACGATCGCAAACATCAAATTGTAAAATATTAGCCTGACAACCATAACTTTCGATTTGAGAAACAACTTCTTGTGCCAGTTCGCGTCGACTTCTACAGTGCACAGCAACGTCGAACCCTTGCTTTGCTAATCTCAGGGCAATAGCACGGCCAATTCCACGGCTAGAGCCAGTCACTAAAACTCTTTTATTCATTTATTGTTCCTTTAAAAATTCTTCAGGGTTATCAGGTTGGAATGCATTGATTTTTGCTTGCGCGATTAGCTCGTCACCAAGGCTTATTTTACAATCAAACACACTTAGCCCGCTATCTTCTTGAAATAGCTGTTCAACATAAATCTGATAGGTCGTATTATTTTGAAATACTGGATAAAACGTTTGATATTTTCGGCTTCCTAATAAAAAACCAATATTAACAGCGTCGCCATTTTCTAGTGCTTTAGCTCCTGCAAATGCCGCAATTGATTGCGCCATATATTCAATTCCAACATAGGTCGCAACACCATTATTACTTTGTTGATAGAACAAAGAACTATCACTGATATCCACTTCACAAAAAGCGGTTGATTCATCATGAGATACCAATCTAGAAATTAGGATCATTGGATCTCTATGGGCGATCAGATCTTCTATTGCATAACTTTTCATTGAACTTTACCTAAAATCACGCTTATATTATTGCCGCCAAATGCAAATGAATTCGACAAACAATGTGTCAATTTAGTGAGTGTTTGCCCTTGAGAGACTGCAATACCATCAATACTTGGATCGACTCCAAAATCACTTTTATTTATAGGTATCGCATTAGCGTCATTAAATTCTGACAATAACAACCACAAAAGCCCAGCCTCTATCGCGCCTGCGGCACCTAGCGTGTGTCCCGTAAAACGTTTTGTAGAACTGCATAGTGCATCCTCGCCAAATAGTTTTGCAACTGCTTTGCATTCCATTTCGTCATTTTTAGGCGTTCCTGTGCCATGTAAATTAATATAATCAATATCTATAGCTGATAATTTTGCATCTTGGAGCGCTAGATGCATTGCAGAAAATGCACCATCGCCTTCTGGGTGAGGTGCTGATATATGATAGGCGTCCGATGTCTCGCCAACACCACAAAGTGTAATATCGCTCTCTTTCTTTGACATAATAAACAGCGCTGCTCCCTCGCCAATATTTATCCCGTCACGCTCTGCAGATAACGGATTACACAGATGCTGCGCAATAGACTCTAATGAATCAAACCCATTATTTGGCAGATGACTTAACGTATCAACGCCGCCACAAAGCACTATATCTGCGACATCACTGTTTAATAACGCTCTTGCGCTCGCCAACGCTTTAGCACTTGAGCTACAAGCGGTAGAAATACTATAAACAGGTCCCTTAGCGCCGCTCAATTGAGCAATAAAATGAGCTGGTGAACACATCTCTTGAACAGCATAACGATGTTCCTCAGGCCACCTTGATTCATTGACAAACGTTGCCTTTGCAAGCTCACTCTCTTTAATACCGGATGTACTAGTGCCGATGATTACGGCAATCCTAGTTTGCTCAATATCTTGTACTAAACTTTCAAATTTATGCTTGATCTGCTCGTAAGCGAGCATCGCTAATTGGTTATTCTTACTGCGTAATTCCTGACGAAAATTTCCGAGTTCGGACAATTCGTCTTCAGTAACGGCAACTTGACCACAAAGAAATATCTTTTCGCCATCTACAGATTGCTGCCAAGGACTAAGATACTCTTGATGTGGATTATGTATCAGAGAGCCTAAGGCCTGAACCTTATTTAGTCCCAAAGAACATACTATTCCGAGATCATTTAAGTAGCTCATATTATTTCTTTATCGCCTCGATTATTAATTCATAGTTACGTTGATGATGAATAAACTGGGTCGTATTATTCTTATATTCAATATTGATTACCGTTGACTGATCATTACTAATCATTCTTTTTTTACCATTAGCGGATATTTCAACGTCAACATTATTACCCAGTAAATTTTTCTTAACTTCATCGAATGGTAAGCTAATGATTTGCATATCTGACAAAATATATTCCGCCTTAATCGGTAAGGAAATGTATGTCTTATTGGTTATCTTTCCTTGATCGTCAAGCACTAATTCAAATAAAGGCACGCCTTGAACTGTCATTGCGACCATCGCGAATGTATTAGATTCGCTCTGTGTACTCACTATCATTTTATGTGTCTTACCATTGTGCTTAGCTGTCAGTAAAACAGTTTGATCAACAACTTGATTCATTGAGCTTGCAGGCTGAATCTTCCAGTTTAAATCCTGTCCTAAACTTACAAAATTAACATTAATGAGTGTTGAGCATCCCACTAAAGTAATAAGACATAAATAAACGATTAACTGCCGCATAACTCTGCCAATACATTTAGCCTACGTTCACTTTGTGCAACATAAGGGTTTTCATCATCCCATGCGTAACCAGCTAAAATAGAGCTAATCATATTTCGTACTTGTCCGTCTTGCGTGTGATAAAAAACAACATCTTGAAAACGTCCATCATACCAAGACGTAACAAAGGTTCTAAAGCAGTCGACACCTCGTTTTAGTGGCTGTGCATAATCATTTGCGAGATCGATATCATCGCCATTCAAATACTGCTCAACAAGCGGAGAAATTAGCGACGCTGACTTTAAAGCAATCGTCACGCCCGAAGAGAAAACAGGATCTAAAAACTCACCTGCATTTCCTAGTAGCGCAAAGTTTTTACCATGTAGTTTTGTCACATTCGCTGAATAGCCTTTTATTGTACGTACTTCATTAATAGGTTTAGCGCGCTGCAACAAGCTTTTAAGGTTAGGAGCTTGATCAATAAATGACAACAATACTTCTTCTGGCATCATTTTTTCATCAAATTGTTTTGGCTCTCCAACAACGCCGACACTTGCACTTCCATCTGAAAAGGGAATAAGCCAATACCAAATGTCGCTCTCTGTAGGGTGTACTGTAATGAGTATTTTATCTCTATCAAAAGAATCATCACTGATATTGTCATGAAAATGCGTAAAAAATGACTGTCGCACTGGAAAATCAGAAGGCATTTCAAGATTCAACAAACGCGGTAGTACTCTGCCAAACCCACTGGCGTCGAGTAGAAATTTACCTTGCGCTTGATAGCATTCGCCATCTTCACCTTTAATATCTAACACAGGGGACTTACTATCAATATCTACAGCAATAACCGTATGTCCATAGCGAATCTCAACGCCTTTTTCCGTCGCGCCATCAGCCAATAACTTATCAAAGCTAGCACGTTTAACTTGATAAGTGGTGCCCCTACCTGGGCTGAACTTCTGAGTAAAATCAAAATAAGAATGTTGATCACCTCGAGTAAAAGCAGCACCATTCTTAAATTGAAATCCATTGTCCAACGCCAATTTATCAACAATATTCTCTAAACCAGCGTCAGACAAAAAACTCATACATTGCGGTAACAAACTTTCGCCAATTGAAAAGCGTGGAAAATGCTCCTTCTCAACAATTAAAACTTTACGTCCTAAATTAGCTAGCATTGCCCCTGCAACTGCGCCTGAAGGCCCAGCCCCGATAATTACCACATCAAACTCTTCTTTGTTCATTTTCTTCCTTAATCACTAGAGGTGCTAATAAATAAATTAAAACTAAACCTGCAGTTACTGTTACTCCAAAACTATAGATAGCCGGAGTCTGACTAAATGCCAGCATGCCGAAAACAAACAACGAGGATAATGCAGACAAGCTTATTGCTAATATATTTGCATTTGTCTTTGGGTGTTCTCGATAAAAAATGAGATAATCTACAGCCAAGCCCATTAACAAAATTGCACTTAACAAATTAAATATATTCAATGAATGTTGATACATCGAAGATGCAACCAATGCGCCGCAGATACTTACTGTCATAACAAATATCGACTTAATCATGGTTACCCCCTCAAAACGAACCCATAACAATAATGAGATTACCGATAGAGCGCCCAATAACCAATAGCTCATCTGTTCTCTAAAATTGGTTAACACCTGATTTAAAGCCGATTGTTTATCAAAAATAACAGCATTGTTAGTGTTCTGAATAACCTCTTCCAACGCCATCAACGAAACATTATCAACTTCGATTACACTGACATGAAATGGCTTTGCATCGACGTAAAGGTGTGAAAAATAATCCGTGCCATTCGCCTCAATAAAGTTACTTAACGTTACAAAGTTATGGTCAGTATCTTGTTTAAATGTTGGCGAAAGTTGTAACAATTGCTCATACACGCCACTATCGAAGGCTTGTTTTTGTTTCGCTTTATCTGCTATTTGATTACGCTTTGACGGTATCCAATCCGACAATTTTACTAACTCAATATCAGGAAATTTACTAATTAACGTATCCGCTATATCTTCTTCACTCTGCAAGAGAGTTTGCATTGATTTCTCATAAAGGAAAACTCTCATTTTACCGTGTTGGCCGAGTATCTTATGATGATATGCCTGCGCCTGAGTTAATGAGTTAGAACTCGCATTTAGCTTAGCAATATTGTCATCAAAAACAGGCATTTTAAACATAAAAAATACCAATATAATCCCGCCAAACACAATAGAAACTTTCGGTGCATATGTTAAAAACGCTAAGATTTTTTCGCAGTTCCTTGGACGTATTCCCTTGTTTATCCATGAAAATAAATTAGTATTTTCAATCCAACAACTCATGACGAATGCAGCAAACAAACCCGTACTCACAAAAACAGCAACTTGTTTAAGTATTAAAAGAGGCGTGAAAAAAAGCAGGCTGTAACATATAAACGTTGTAATAAATGCGAAACATATCGTTTTTCCAACGGGAATTTTTTCTTTCGAATATCGGTTGGTTAGCACATGTAAACAATAGTCAACGCCAACACCAATCAACATCACACCAAATACCAGTGTAATAAAGTGAACGGCCTCAAATGCTACTGCTAACACGCAAAAACCAAATAAAAATGCGTTGGCTATCGTCAATGACAACCACAACAGAGGAGCCAACGATTTAAATGCCCAAATAACGATAACTAAGGTAAGCAATAAACTTAAACTACCAAAGACGTTCATTTCCCATTTTGCATTAACTGCATTCTCTGCCGTATGCATTACCATGCCAGAGGTTTTAATGGTAACCGATGTATATTTCTCGCTTAATGTTGTCGAAAGAAAGGTGATCTTCTTTGCGGTTTTTATAGAAAAATTAATACCTTTGGAGTCATTCGGATCCTTGTTTAGCTCAATAAATAATATTATCGGTTTATCTGGAGTTTCAATCGCAATCAATCTTTCATTTTCAATGGTGATAGATGATTGCGCGCTCAGCAATTCTTCCAAATAACTGGCAGTAGCTAAACTTGGGTCCTTATTAATTGTATTAGAAACCCAGGGAGATGAAACTTGAGACAGTTTTTGTAAAAAATATTGCTGGAACCTTACTTGTGATGTAATTTCTTTTGCGTAATCTTTGGTTAACAACCCACCAGCAAAGGCGCTATAGAAAAGCGCTAATTCTTCGATTGACTTAGCTGCGGGCAACTGGGGATTCCATCCTTGTTTTTGAGCTTCAACGAGCATATCGTCGTATGCAAGAGCTTTATCATCGCCACTAAAAGATAGCATAACCCGATTACTGGCTTGCGAGAACAGTTTAGCTTCTGCGGTAGCTACTGGACTTGGGTAATTGGAATTAGGTAGTGCGCTCAATAAATCAGCTTTGAATGTTACACCGTTTATCATCACAAAAATAAGCAGTGTAAACATAACGAACAGCTGAATTGCTAATAATATTGAGCGCCCATTCTTCACTAGCTGTTACTCTTGTACGTTGTTTTTGACTGACACGGGTGAAATATCAATCGTCGTATAATTGTCGTCACTTTCATTTAGCTGCACTTTTAAGTCATCATTCTCATAACAAAAATCAATCGTTTTCGCGATAAGTGCCATTTGCTTGTCCTTAGGAGTAAGTTTCAAACAGGCAGACTTTTCATGTTTTTCAAATATAAAAAATTCACCTAACTTCTCAATATTTCCTGTTACTAAGGCTTCAACAACAACAATATAGTGGCCAGCAAGCAATAGTGCTTTTAATTGCCCATCGCTCTCTTGCTGCCAAAGTGTTTTTCCATCAAAGACTAATGCACTTTGTACCGGTGCTAGCGTTACCCATTCGAATGTATCATCAATATTTTTGAAACGCCCAGATGATATAAACGGCTTTTTTAGTATCTTGAAATACTTATGTTGAATAAACTCACCAGAAGAATTAACGGCGCTGGGCATCTTTAAATAATTATTTGCCTGTAGCGGCGATAACTCAGTTGCAACAACAGAGGCACAGGAAATGACGAACCACAAAGCAATCGCTATTCTTCTAAACATTGCATCAACCTCTTTCTAAAAACATTGGGGGTCTCAAACTGCATTTCTTTAGTTTGTAAATCAACGGCGACTTGTATGGTATAAGCCTTGGTTAAAACGTTTGTTGACGTAGCATCAGAGATGACATAGTCAATTTTCATCCTTGACTCATATTCTTTCAAATACGCATCGATACGAATTGTTTGAGAAAACGTTGCAGATTCAATATATTTAAGTCGCATATCAACGATTGGCCACACATAACCAGACGCTTGCATTTCTAGATAATCGTAATCAATTTTTTTTAATAGTGCTCGCCGTCCTTCCTCTAGATAACGAGCATAATTGCCATGCCAAACCACTTGCATAGGATCACAATCTTGAAAGGGAACTTCAACTATTGCAGATGCGCTAAGCAAAGCGTTCTTACTATTCATAAAGTGACCATCGTTGCTGCTGAATATAATCGACAGTCAAACGTAGTACTGACTCTAGCGGTCTATCTTCACACAAATCTTCAAAATACTCGGCTATATCTTCATACATATGGATCAGTTCAGGAGACAATGAAGCCAATGACAGCTCATTATTTCGAACACGAATACGAAGTGCTTGAATAGATGCCAGTAAGGTACTTGCTAGTACTTGTTCCGTTAGCTGCAATACACGTAAACCATCTCTTGCAGCAATTGTCCCCATGCTTACTTTATCTTGGTTATGACACTCAGTGGAACGAGAAAATACGCTCGCGGGCATGGTTAGTTTAAGCGCCTCAGCAGTATAGGCAGAAGCTCCTATTTGAACCGCTTTAAGCCCGTGATTGATAAATCGCCTTTCATCACAACTTGATGATAAATTAGACGGTAGGCCATTGTTATATCTCGTGTCTACCAGTGAGGCGATTTGTCGATCTGCAAGATCAGCTAAATTCGCAACCGCTGTTTTCATACTATCCATGACCATGGCGATATGCCCACCATAAAAATGCCCACCATGAAGAACATGCTCCCCGACACCGTCAATAATGGGATTGTCATTTGCAGAGTTTAATTCGTTTTCAATTGTCATTTTGAAAAACGGTAAACTATCTGCTAACACACCGATAACATGTGGTGCACAACGAATAGAGTATCTATCTTGTAACCTATCAGCATTTCTCGGGTGTTCATGGTGATTAAGATCATCACGAACTCTTGCAGCAACTTGCTGTTGACCTTGATGCGGTTTCACAGAAAACAAAATTTCATCAAAATGATGACTATTTCCCTTCAAGGCTAAGCTTGACAGTGACGTAATTCGAGTGGCCAGTTTGGTTAAATATTGCGCGCGATCAAAGGCTAAGCAAGATAGAGCCGTCATTACAGCTGTGCCATTCATTATTGCCAACCCTTCTTTAGGCCGTAGCGTAATTGGTTTAAGGTTCAATTGCTCCATCGCCACTTTACTATTGACAACTTGCTCTTTGAAATAAACGTCACGCTCCCCCACTAACGCACCAGCAACATAAGACAGCGGTGTTAAATCTCCACTTGCACCTACAGATCCTTCTTGAGGAATAGCAGGAATTACATCGTAATTAATAAAGGCAACAAGTAAGTTAAGTAAGTCCCAACTAACACCAGAGAAGCCTTGAGACAATGATGCTAATCGTGTTGCTAAAATAGCTTTACCTTCAACATCATTAAAGTAATCCCCTAAACCACAACCGTGAAAACGCGTCAGGTGTAGAGGTAATTCTTCGACTAAGTTCAACGGGACTTCGGTGGTAACAGAGTCACCATAACCAGTGGTTACACCGTAAATGACACCATCTTCTTTTAATAGGGTATCTAAAAAATTAACGGCGCTATCAATGCGTTGTGAAAACACTTCGCTATTACTAATTTCTACCGGCTGCTTTGTCTTTGCAATAGACACTATATCTTCGACAGTAAGTCGACCATGACCAAATACTACTGAATTCATTTTACTTAATCTTCACTATTGTTATTACGATGAACGGCATCATCATCTTGCCAAAAATTATAAAAATTAAACCACTGAAACGGATAACGAATAGCGTAATGCTCCAAACGTTTTACATAACTAGTAATTAAATTATTTAATACGGTTTTACGATCTTTTCTAGGTAGGCTTATTGCATCAGACACGTGCTCAAATACTACCTGAAATCCATTTTCTTCTCTCAAACAAAACAACCAGTAAACAGGACACGATAACAGTGATGCTAAAATAAATGGTCCCTGAGCAAAGGCAGCAGTTTCCCCTAAAAATGGAATATATTCTACTCGACCACTCGTTGTCACACTGGTTCTATCGCCAACGATAACAATGATTTCACCGTTATCAACTTTTTCTTTTAGCATCATAGCGACAGCAGGCGACATCTGGTCCACTTGAATAAGGTTAACCGAAAAGTCTTGATTAACACTTTGTAATGCTTCATTAAATTTAACCGCGTGAGCAGTGAAGACCATAACGTTAATCGCAACATTTCGATATGTTTGGCCTAACGCACGACACACGTCCAAATTCCCCAAGTGCGAACCAATAAAAATGGCACCTTTGCCATCATTAACAATTTTAGGAAACGCCCCGTCATCGTTATATTGAATCTGTCTCTTATACACATCTCCGAGCCCACGAGACTAGGCATGATCTCGT
>OJBM01000153.1_pt1 | contig 31081 bp, 23 predicted proteins | sample 1591061 | NCBI WGS metagenome assembly OJBM01 (sample SAMN05416872, study PRJEB24817) | seawater metagenome | isolation source: Sea water | place: Canada:Atlantic | collected 2013-11
TGTTGCAAAAATAATGCTTGGCTGTTTTTGTATTAAATTGATAAAGCTTTAGCGCATCTGAACCCTTGAGAATATTAATACCTGATAAAGGTACCGATGCCGCTATTGCGCCTCTTCTGCGACACATAGAGCAATCGCAGCGACGTACATCCACTAATCCATCTGGTAAGTCTAGTTCAATGACAATAGCGCCACAGTGACAAGTAGCTTTGTGCTTTAGCTTAACCTCTACTCCGTCAACTTCCTTTAAATTTATAGCCATACTTAATTCCTTGTGAGCATATAACTAGGCTGTAGAAATGCCCTATTCAAATCGGTGCACCCTTTAGCCAAATCCTTAATTTAATTTGAACAACAATTTGCCAGATATTTAGTATATTGCAAGTAAAACAATTCATAGAATATTTTCTTTTTCTTTTTCTTCTTTATAAGAAATTTAAAGACAGCCATTACACAGATGCAATCTTGAAGCCGGCATTATGGAAGTTCAATAATTTAATGGAGCCCTAAATTTCAGGCTGTGCTAATTATTCACTGGAATTTTTTTATTTTTAGCGCGCACTATTTTTCATATTGTTCAATCACCGCCTACCCAAAGTAGTACCCCCTAATATTTTTTAAGAAAACCTTAAGCTTCGCTAGCTACTCTTTTACGCATCCTCTATAGCAGCACTGTCTGTTGCCAAAATAGGAGTGGATGAATGTATAAGCGTCACCTAAGCACTGTTCTACCGAAAAGGCATTGCTCTGCTCTTGACTCCCGATTTGACGCCTTAAACAGTGCTGCTTTTTGGCCACTTTTTAAGCGCGTCATGACACATGTTGCGCAAACCTTGGCAACGATCACTTAACCCTCTCACACTGTGTGGAGAAAACAATGAAATGGATAATTAGCTCATGTTTTTTAATCTTGTTATATGGCTGCAGCGCATTACCAGACGTTAAGCCTTGGCAGAAAGGCCATCTTGCCAAAGAAGAAATGACCTTTGGTAGTGATGGCTTTGATGACGCCTTTGATGATCATATTTATTTTTCTAAAGAGGCTTCCAGTGGTGGCCGTGGTTTAGGAGGGGGCGGCTGTGGTTGCAACTAACTCACTTAAATCAGCTATGGCTTCTTTTAAGATCCTTCTGGGGGGCGTATGAGAACCGATAAAAAATGTCGCTGGGCACTGGCCGGAGCCGTCAGTACTTTATTGGGCACTCAAAGCCAAGCCAATGACACAGATTGGCAAGCTGAAACCGCGGTGCGCTATTACTCGGAAGACGGTCGTGTCACCTCGGTAGAGCCGGTATTGCAATTATCTAATACCGACGAACAAGACCGCACCATCAGCATTAATATTGCCTACGACAGTTTAAGTGGCGCGTCCCCTAATGGCGCTGCAGTAAGCGATCAGGTGCAAACTTTTACATCCACTTCGGGAGCCGCTAACACTGCCACTAATTATTCAAGTAATACACCGCAAACCACCACCAGTGCCTCTGGCCGAACTCTCACTACCCGCGATGGTGACGACGATGATGAAGATGAAGATGAATACTCAGCAGGAACCGTCAGCCAGTACCAAGCTAAAGCAGGCGAGGTTCCGCTTGACCCGAGCTTTAGTGATCAACGCTTTGCCTTTAGCATGAACATTTCACAACCCATTAGTCGCTCAATGGAAACTTCCTTTGGCATAAGTTACTCAAAAGAAACCGATTATCAATCGGTGGGCATGAATGGTGGAGCCACTTTTTTAATGAATCAAAAAAATACTCAACTGGGTGTCTTTTTTGGTTTAGAAAAAGATGAAATCATCGCCGGTGGTGGTACGCCTTTAGGACTATCTTCCACCCAAGATGAAATAAAGGTAAGCGACAGTGAAGATAAGCTAGTGTTAGATATGCTGGTGAGCCTTACCCAAAATCTTTCGCCTAATGCCATCATGCAGGCCAATTATTCAGTTAGCCAATCGAGCGGATATCACACCGACCCTTACAAGATTATCTCTATTGTTGATGAAGACAATTTACCGGTGGGTTATGTATTTGAGCATCGCCCAGATGAGCGCACCAAACAAAGCTTATATGCCGCGTTTAAGTACCATCTGTTTGCCGACACGTTTGAAGCCTCTTATCGTTACATGTGGGATGACTGGGATGTAACCTCTCAAACTTGGGAAACAAAATACAGGTTAAATTTAGGCCACTTTTATATACAACCCCATTACCGATTGTATAAACAAAGTGGCACTGATTTTTACGTAGATAGTTTAAATGCCACTGATCACGCCCCAGAATTTGCTTCGGCCGATTACCGTTTAGGTAAGCTCACCACACAAACCATAGGCGGTAAAATTAGCTGGCAATTTAGCCAAGATAAAGCCTTGTCTTTAAGACTAGAAAGATATCAGCAAACAGGAGAATCTGATGCTGCACAAATGAACGCCACCATTAGCCAAATAAGTTATAAATGGCGCTTTTAATAATTCACTAACTAACACCCGTTAGTTTTTAATGGTGTCACTGGTACTTTGCCATATCAGCACAGTGCCAGTGACTCATCTCTCAGAAATACCACCCTTAAGACTGAGTAACGCACTGTTCCATTAATAAGCATGGAGAATTCTCTCAACCGACCCCATACTTCCAGTGTGAATATTTCACACCTTAGTTTTATTTGTGTATTGTTACTCAATAAAACATTTCTGAATTGGCCGTTTAAGCTATTAATAGGGATACCCATGGTTAAAAAGCTCTTTGTTATCTTGCTATCTTGTTCATATATTTTTCTAGCCGCTTGTGGTGCTAGCTCTGATAGTCAGGCACCTGAAGATGACGGGCCACAGGGCATTAATCCACCTGACAACTCACAAGGTTTTACTCAAAATATGCGTCTATTTGGTGGGGGATTGCAAATGTGCGGTATTAGTCAAGACAACGCAGTGTACTGCTGGGGCAAAGATAATAACGGTGAATTAGGCCAAGCAAAAAACATTCCCGTTGGCGATGAACTCCCAAACTCCACCACAACTTTAACTCCCAGAAAGGTAAGCGGACTGCCCGATATTGAAACCATGGATGCTGACTATAGTAGAAGCTGCGCCGTAGATGATGGCGGCTCAGTATGGTGCTGGGGTAAAGACTTTGTATCAGGAGATTCAAGTTACACGCCAAAGGTCGTTTCGCAGTTAAATTCAATTACCCGCATCACCACCAGCCAAGAGTCTGTCTGTGCCAGTAACCTAAACACTGATCTTTTTTGCTGGGGTTACAATGAATTCGCTCATTTAAATGTAGAAGATAATAGTGGGCTGGTTGAAAACCCTAGCCCATTCAACTGGAACCAACTAGCAAAAACACAGCGTATTGCCATGGCATCTGGAAGCTCTTGCCTATTAACGCCATGGGGTATTCCTTATTGCTTGGGTTTTAACCATAGAGGCGGTTTGGGTACCGGCAGTGAAACTGAACATGTCACCGAACCTGAAGCCGTCATTATGACCGAAGGACAAAGCTTTACTGAAATCTCAGCAGGCTTTGATCATTTCTGTGCACTGGGGACAGATAAAAATGTTTATTGCTGGGGCTACTCTTTAAGTTTAGATGAATTCGTTAATACCCCAAGGAAAGTAGAAAACCTTTCTGGTATAACTAAAATAACTAGCTTTTTCGAAGGTGGTTGCGCTCTAAATGAAGCAGGAGAAGTGTGGTGCTGGGGTAGAAACAACAGTGGTGTTTTAGGGTATAAAAGAGCGAGCGGAGACTACTGGAAAAATCAAGCTGTTCAAATAGAATTACCTGGAAAGGCCACCGACATTGCTTCTGCTGAATACTTTAACTGTGCGGTAGGTGATGAAAGCTTTCAAGAAGACATTTATTGTTGGGGCAGCATTGCTTCAGAGCATTATTTAAGCACCGCAACCGATCAACCAGTACGGACAAATTACAACCCAATTCCTTTGATGCCCTACACCATAGAAGATTAATAACACACTATTATGCAGGGGGAATTAACCTCCCTGTATAATTTAAGGCACCAGAAATGAGTGTTTCCAATTCTGCTCTTGCTTATCTTGCGATAGCTTTCTTTCAAAAAGCTCATTTACGGCAAAGTCATTATCTTTCACACTATAAAATGAAACACGGTTAATAGTAGAAAGTTCAAAACCAATAAAACTATCAGGGCGTATTAATATAGGTTCATCTTGTTGCTTTGCTTTTTGATCGTTCAACAAAGAAGGTGACTCTAGAGTATTTCCAGATTGGCTGCCAAATATTAAATAATGTCGGCGAAAATTTTCATCAAATGACTGCCAGTCACAATCTAATACCTCGGCGCTTAAAGAGCTTATCTTTCCTTCTATACTGACCGAGCGTACACTTTCATTAAAGGAATAGGTAAGCGCCGCATAAACATTGTTGTTTATGTCGGTTATTTTGCGTGAATTGGGTGACGTATGAAATCTCAATTTTTTACCCCCACCATTCTTCTCGGTTAACATGGTTCCCACCACTCGGGATCTAGGCTTACCTTTAACGGATACCGTACTTAATACCGCTCCTTGCGGAAATATTGCCCCCTTTTTCCTTTCTTCATTTATCCAAACGCCTAGCTTTTCCATTGGGCATTGCATCGTGTAAAATCCTTATGCTTTTTTAAGCTGTATTCCATTACTTTAACTTTCAATTAGACTGCTTGCTTTAAACGACTCATAAATCACCACCAAAAATGCCCATCACAGCCCAACTACACAATACAAGTTAGCGCACATAACATTAACGAAATTAATAGAACCTAGGTGTGCAACGAATTTGAAATAGTCGTGGGGTTTGCATAGCCTAAATCCTAAAAAAGTGCAGAGCCTATCATGCCTATTTTAATTATTTTAAAAATGTATTTTACTATAAAAGTTTAAATCATATTTACTATGCTTTATAAGACACAATGAAATAAAGGCTTGATGGATTCTAAATTTAATTCACAATCAACCGATAATTCAAAAAAATACTCAAGTTGCCAAGCTTGAGTTTTAAGAGCCTGTTTACTGGTGGGCTTGTCCCAAATTGGATACACCCTAAAACCTCGTTTTCCAGGTTTATTGTCTTGCACGATTCCTTGTTTTTTTAATACAAAATGAGAGAAAATAAAATAACCCTGCCGATTACCTTGGTTAGCAGCGATAATCGCTAAGTCTAAATTATCACCAACATGATAAGGGCGAATTTCCTCACCTACCCCATCGCGTTTCCATAACGTGACAAACTGGCCTATTTTTGTAGGCGTTACTTTTGCACATCGGTACTGAACTGTCTTTTGGTTCAGAGCAAAACCTACCGCTTTATATTCTTGACTTTCTGGCTCGGCCATAAATTCTGAGCACAGCAACAGTAAAGGATCAAAAGCCTTTTCTTTTAACGTATTTAGTTCACCCAACAGCACAGCAGATTCCATATTCATTTAGTTTTGATTATCAGGATGATTAGGGCACGTGGTTAAATGATCATTCACTAACCCCATGGATTGCATAAAGGCATAACAAATAGTAGGGCCTATAAACTTAAACCCCTTTTTCTTAAGTGCACGACTCATGGCTTGGGACTCTGGGGTTTGCGTGGGAATTTGAGACAAACTTGAAAAGCGATTTAACTGTATTTCACCGCCTACAAAGCCCCATAAAAAATCACTTAAGCTAATGCCTTCTTTTTTCAAATCTAAATAGGCTTGGGCATTGCTTCTTATGGCGTATATCTTTAATCGGTTTCGTACTAAGCCGGTGTCTTGAAGGCAGGCTTCTAACTGAAGATCACTTATTTTGGCCACTTTTACCGGGTCAAAACCATGAAAGCAATCTCGGTAATGCTGGCGCTTTTTTAAGATAGTAATCCAGCTGAGCCCTGCTTGCTGCCCTTCTAAACACAGCTTTTCAAACAAACGCTTATCATCATAACAAGGCAGACCCCATTCTTTGGCGTGATACTCAAGGTATAAGTCTCCTTGTGCCCAACTACAAGGCTCCAGTGGCAGCTTCTTTTTACGGCTCATAATGCACTCATCATCAATAGGGCTGGTGAATATAATTTTGCACAGATATTAGCGACCCTTTTAGGGTTTTGCTATGAAATTACGCCATTGTTAAAGAGCAAATTTGGAATTATCTATTCTAGAAAACAAGTATTTGTTTACTTGTAATTCATCCCTTCAATGGCGATGATACGCAGCCCGAACACGGCTAATTTTACAGTGTTGTTCACCACTTTGTTGTATTTATGTCGAGTGTGCCTGTGAATAACAACCCTAATCGTTCTAATGCTCAATCTAAGATTGGCCCCACAGAATTTATTATTCTAATGGCCGTTCTCATGTCTGTTATGGCGTTAGCCATTGATGCCATGCTGCCAGCCCTAGACCTTATCGGTTTAAGTTTGGGGGTTGAAAACCCCAATGACAACCAACTTATCATTTCTACTTTATTTTTAGGCATGGCATTGGGCCTTATGATTTATGGGCCCATATCAGACTCTTATGGCCGCAAAGTAACCCTTTACCTAGGGGTCGCCATTTTTTTAGTGGGTGACTTAATTTCCCTATTAAGTAATGACTTTACGTTAATGATTATCGGCCGGCTTTTACAGGGGTTCGGAGCCGCCGCATGCCGAGTCATTACCGTTGCCATGATTCGTGATCGCTTTGATGGCCCTAAAATGGCCAAGGTCATGTCGCTCATTATGATGGTGTTTATTATGGTGCCGGTGTTAGCACCTTCCATTGGACAAGCCATTTTACTATTCGCTTCATGGCGCGCTATTTTTCTATTACTGCTAGCTTACGCATTACTCGGGGCTATTTGGTTGCACTTTCGTCAGCCTGAAACCCTACCGAAAGAAAACCGCTTACCTTTTTCGTTAAAGGTCATCGCGCAAGGTATTAGCGAGACTATCAGGCATCCTCAGTCTCGCACCTATACCATTTCTGCCGGCATCATGTTTGGCGCATTTGTAGGCTATTTGAGTTCGTCTCAGCAAATACTGCAAATACAGTATGAGTTAGGCAACACCTTTTCCCTATACTTTGGCTTTTTAGCCCTAGCCATTGGCATTGCCTCTTTTGCCAACTCAAAGTTGGTCATGTTGATCGCCATGGAAAAGCTATGCGTCATGGCACTTTGCACAATTTCAATGCTGTCTTTACTGTTTTTCTTTTATGCAAAAAGCCATGCAGGTCACCCGCCGTTAATTGCCCTTATGAGTTATTTGTCTCTTAGCTTTTTTTGCATGGGGATATTATTTGGTAACTTTAATACGCTGGCTTTACACCCATTAGGGCACATTGCAGGTGTTGCTACATCGGTGATTAGCACCTTACAAACCCTACTGTCAGTGGCGGTAGGGTTTATGGTAGGCCAAGCTTATGACGGAGGTGTTCTGCCATTAGTCGAAGGCTTTTTAGGCTGCAGTGCCGTTACTCTATTATTAATGGCCTATGTGCTGCGCTTAAATAAATACCAACTCAGCTCACAGCCTTAAGGTGATCGTGCATCAACTTGGCTTTTAATAGTGACCCCTTCATAAATGTTATTAATGAAAGGGGCACTAGATTGACACATAAATCAAATCATTAATCGGCCGAATTGAACACTTTTATTCCTAGGCTTTTCCCGCTCACTCTACGCCCCCGAATTATTGTAAATTTCATTGCCATTTTGGCACTTATTGACGTATTGAAGAGCCTTTTTTAGCATCTAGGCTAAGCTTTTATTAGGGCCAATCCGCTATAAGTAAATGGTAAATCATGAAGGCATTCCCTAGCAGCTTGCGTAAATTCAAAATCCCTACACGGCTGTCTTTTGGCTATACCCTTCTATTTACCAGTATCGTTATTTTCGCTGATCTCGTTCTCTATTCACAAACATACACCTTAGTAACCAATAGCATTGACCGAGAATTACAACTGTCCAACAAGGGTATAGTGAATCAAATTCACTCGACGGTTCAGGCTTCCATACGAAACCATTTAAAAGCCATAGCTGAAAGTAACCTCCATATTATTCGTTATAACTATAAACGCTATCAACAGGGGGAGATTACAGAAAGTGAAGCAAGAAGAATTTCTTCTCAACAGCTGGCCACACAAAAAATAGGCTTAACCGGTTACCCCTATGCCGTGGATAGTAACGGAATCATTCAGGTGCACCCTAAAGAAAAACTCATTCATGCTGACCTAACTCAATACCCGTTTATTCAGAAACAAATGAAAAATAAAACAGGCTACATAGAGTACGAATGGAAGAACCCAGGGGAAAAAGTTAAACGAAAAAAAGCCCTTTACATGACCTATTTTGAGCCATGGGATTGGATCATATCGGCATCTTCTTATCGAGATGAATTTAAATCCTTGGTAAATATTGAAGACTTTAAAAAGTCAATTTTATCTATCAAATTTGGCGAAACTGGCTATTGCTATGTGTTTGATACAAAAGGTGAAATCGTTATCCACCCATTTATTACTGGCAATTTTTATGACCAAGTTGATTCCAATGGAACGGCATTCGTTAAAGAAATGATTCAGCGAAAAAGCGGCACCATTTATTACACCTGGAAAAACCCACAAGACAACAGCCATAGAGAAAAATTAGTCGTTTTCCAATACATTCCTGAATACGACTGGATTATCTCATCCTCTACTTATGTGGAGGAATTTAATCAACCACTCACCAGCATTACAATAATCAATTTTATTTTCTTAGGTTTAACCATATTATTAATCTTACTGGCCACAACACCTTTAAGTCGCTCCATTGTTTCTCCACTTCAGCGAATGATGAATACGCTTAAACAAGCATCAAAAGGCGATTTAACCATTAGAATTAATGATGATAAAAATGCTAAAGACGAATTATTTCAGTTAGCCACTTATTTCAACCAGTTCATGAGCAAACTAGAGAAAACTAATAGCGAAATAACGAAAGAAACCAACGAAAGAATTACAGCACAAGAAAGCCTACTAACATCCAACAAAAAACTAGAAAACCTCAACCAGCACCTTGAGAAAAGAGTGGAATTGCGAACATACGATCTTAAAAGATCACTTGAAAAATTAACCGCGATGCAAAATAAATTGGTTGAAACAGAAAAAATGGCAGCCCTTGGGAATTTAGTCACAGGCGTCGCCCATGAAATTAACACTCCACTAGGGACTGCCATGACTGGAATGAGTTTTCTTCAAGAATCCATAGCGAACTTGAACAAGCTCGTTTTAAACGGCAAGGCTACAAAAAACTGCTTTGAAGAATTCATTACAGAAACAGGCACTTCTAGTGAGCTTATTTCAATAAACTTATCAAAAGTATCCAATTTAATTAAACGATTTAAAACATTATCAATGTCTGAAAACGGTCACCAACTGTCAAAATTTAATCTACTGGAAACTGTATCAAACACCATTAATAGTCTCTCGGTTAATCGTGAAAATATCAATTTTGAAATTGAAATCGACCCCAACCAATACATCAACAGTTATGAACAATCGTTTTATCAAATTTTTCAAGAATTAATCATGAACAGCCTTCATCACGCTTTTTCTGATAATGAGAAGGGATTGATTACGATCACCTGCAAAATAGATAATGAAGCCGTTAACATCATTTATAGCGACAACGGGATAGGCATCCCTCCTTCGTTCACTCAGTCGATTTTTGAGCCATTTGTCACATCAAAACGCATTAGTGGTAATTCAGGTTTGGGATTGCATTTTATCTATATTTTAATAACACAAAAACTTCAGGGTAATATCGAACTAAACACTGAACACAAACATGAAGGCTTTAAAGTGTTAATAACCTTGCCATTATCAATTCTTGCCCCTAATACAAAAGGCTAGAAGCAATCATGTTAACGCAAAGTGATCTAAGCAGGGCTATTATATTACGGTACTTGCTTGTACTCGCAGTTTTTGGCCTGACTGGCATCATTCTATTTGTCATTTTCTTTCACACTGCTTTCTCAAATAGCTTAATGACAGAGCGAGAATATCACTCTAAGAATTTGGTCACTGTGGCCACCGAAGTTGTTGACCACCTTTACCAAGAAAGTATAAAGACGCCATCTGAATCGAAGACACATTATCAACAACAAGCGATTGAAACGTTAAAATCAATTGCATTTGAAGAAAATGGCTACTATTGGATCAGTGACAAAAACGGTGTAATGATCATGCACCCATATAAAAAGGATAAGGTGGGTGAAGACTTATTAAATTGGCAAGATAAAAGTGGCCGCTATATATTTCGAGACATTAATGATATTTCAAAAACGGGAGGAGGCTGGCTTAGCTATTACTGGCCCAAGCCTAACACCGACATTCCCTTTGAAAAAATATCGTACGTTAACCAATTCAAACCCTGGGGTTGGAATATCGGTACGGGGATATATTTGGATGACATTAAGCCCGAAATACTGCGTATTGTATTACAAGCTACAGGCTTAATTACGCTGTTTTTTTTCATGTTTATCACAGCACTTTATTTTGTTGCAAACCATCTAATTAAAAAATTAGATAACCTTGCCATTAAAGATGACCTCACTGGTTTATTCTCTAAACGTTTTCTTAATGAAGTTGCCAAAATAATTGAGCAGCGTGCTCAGCGGGCTTCCGACAGAAAACTAGCCGTATTCTTTCTCGATATTGATCATTTCAAGTATATTAACGATTCATTTGGCCATGTACAGGGCGACAGCGTTATTAAACACGTCGCACATACCATCAGTGAAACTTGCCGGCAAGACGCTTTACAAATTAGATACGGGGGTGAAGAATTTCTAGTGATTGATTTTTTTAGCAACAAAGGTTTAGTTAACCTAACGGCTGAACGCATTCGTCAAGCCATCGCATCATTAAAACATCCATTTCCCGACTGCCCCCCCATAACCATAAGTATTGGCGTAACATTGTACAAAGAAAGTGAAACACTAAAAGACACCATTCAAAGGGCTGATGATATGCTCTATCAAGCTAAAGAAAATGGTCGGAACTGTAGCGTTTTTGAAGGGATTGTCGTTTCTAACGCAGAAAAAAATTAAAGCATTCCGCAATTAAAAATAAAAAAACATATCAACTCATAAACAAATGAGAAAACCCCAGACAAACTCTACGGTTTGTTGAGGGTATCTTTAGAATGCGCCTAACATGTACCTGTTATCGCTACCTTATACAATTTTAAAGGTGGAAATTAACGTATCTAAATCTTCACCCAATACACTCAGGTCATGATTAGCACTGGTAATGCGCTTACCTTCTTGCGCCGAATGCTCAGATAAAGAAAAGATACGCACCACGCTGCGATCAATTTCTTTAGCAACACTTGATTGCTCTTCAGCGGCTGTGGCAATTTGCGCATTTATAGCCGACATCTGGTTTATGCCTCCTGCAATTTTCAATAATGATTCCGCCGCCATACTGGCGGTGTCTACCGTTGCTTTCGCACTCGTGCTGCTGTTGTTCATCACCGTCACGGCTTCATTACTGCCCTTTTGTAAGCCTTCTATCATTCTTTGAATTTCCTCAGTGGATTGCTGAGTCCTGCTGGCAAGGGTACGCACTTCATCGGCCACCACAGCGAATCCACGACCTTGCTCACCCGCCCGTGCCGCTTCAATAGCCGCATTAAGTGCCAATAAATTAGTTTGCTCGGCTATGCCCCTTATAACATCTAGCACCGAGCCGATCTCTTGACTTTCTTGTGCCAGTTTATCAATTACCTGAGCGGCTTGATTCACTTCACTCGCTAGGGAGTCGATAGACTGGGTGGTTTTATCCATTACAGACATACCTGCTTTCGCTTCATTATTTGTATCGGTTGCCGAATTGGCGGCCTCTTCGGCATTACGAGCAATTTCGTCTGCGGTACTGGACATTTCAGTGACAGCCGTGGCCACCTGATGAATTTCAATATTCTGCTCTTTCAAGCTTTCGGTGCCACTCGTTGCCACATCAGACAATTCAGAAGTGGCGGAACTAATTTTGCCATTGGCCGAACTCACTTCAACAATGGTCTGTTGTATCTTGCTAACAAAATCATTAAACGCATTGGCTAAGTGTGTGATTTCATCTTTGCCATGGGTGCGCAAGCGCTGCGTAAGATCCCCTTCCCCTTGCGCAATGTCCCGTAGCGCTGACGTTGTGGTATCAATAGGCAAACACACACTTCGTGCAATAAATACAGACATGACTAACAAGGGAATTAACACCAAGATCGCCACCAAGGATAACGAAAAGGCATTTTTCCAAAACGTCACATTCACATCATCTACATATATACCCGAGCCAATAATCCATCCCCACGGGGCAAAGCCCTTAACATAAGATATTTTCTGGATTGGGTTCTCGTCCCCTGGCCTTGGCCACATATAAGGTACATGGCCAGCACCATTTTTTTTCACCATGTTTATAAAATCCATAAACAAAAACCTGCCGGTGGGGTCTTTCACTGAAGACACATCTTGGCCATCCAATGAAGGTTTAATTGGGTGCATGACCATGTTGGGTTGCATGTCATTAATCCAATAGTAATTTGTCTCGCTGTAGCGCATATTTTTAATTGTCATCAGTGCTGCGGTTTTTGCCTCTTGCTCTGTCATGTCTCCCTTTTTGGCTCGATTGTGATAATTAACCAATACACTGTGGGCTGATTCCACCAACGTTTGGGTTTGAGAATACTTTTCATTCAGTAAACCGCTTTCCATCTCGTTTAATGAAATCAAGGTGATGCCAATCACCGCGAAAGTTAACAGACCAATTAGCAACCACATACGATGTAAAATTTTAATATTACGAAGAAAGCCCATAATGTAGTTCCGACTTTTATTTCAGAGGTGCTAATAATATTAGTTCAAGGTAGGCGTTTTTTATTTTTATATTGGTAAATCCTATTCTAGATCAATTTAATAGGGGTCATCCTTTTGCCCGCCAACCAAAAGCTATCAACAACAAATTTTTAATGCCATTAACCTAACAATCTGGCGGTTTAAACAGCCTGACGACTCAAGCCTAACTCAGCCTACCAGACAGGTTCAAAGTGGCTTAATCGCTCAACAGATGGGCCAACATAACGGATGGCTTACTACACAGCACCATAAGATGACGACCCTTACATCCCCATCAAGCTGAATGATCACCTCGCATACTGAAACGCCCTAACTGGACATATCTGGTCATACCTCACACTTTATTGTTAAGAAACCCCCATTAATGGTAGGGTGCGCGTCTATAAAACTAATTTTTAATAATAAGAATTCATAAAAAATGAATCACTCGCCTGGCCTATCCCCACATAACAGGAGAACAACATGAAAAAACACCTCTTGGTTGCAGCCGCACTGTTACCGGCATTATCTCAAGCTGCCCCTGTGGCAACACCACCAGGACCGCTGATGACACTGGGGCCGGCTTCAACGCCACAAACTGGCTTATCGGTTTTGTATAACCCCGCAGCAGGCGAAGCGGTTATTCAACCCAATGATGATTACCGCTGGGGATATTTGGGTTCCACAGGGGTTTCGGTAGAATTTGGGGATGTTGAAAACTTCGCCGATGATGTGGATCAGTTAGTGGATGATCTAGATCGTGATAACTTGGGAATACTGGAGGCTGAGATTATTATTGCTAATTACGATAATAATTTAAGACACACTCTAGCAGCAGATGGATATATTCGCTTCGATGCTCAATTTGTCGCGCCTTTAGCGCCATTATTAGTACGTTCCAATTTACTTGGTGGCGTTATGTCTATTGATTTGGTGGGCGGCGTGTCTGGTAAGGGCTTATTTTTAGATGACAAAATCACCGCTGTTGGCACCGTAGATGGTATCTCAGTTGACAATCTTACTCTTGCAGACCTAGCTAACATCAACCCCGGCTCAGTGGCTTCTGTAGACCTTGAAACCGAAACCGCTCTTTTTATAAAGAGCGTTCAGTACACCACGCTAGGTTTAGGCTACAGCCATGAACTAGATAACGGCCTACTAGACACTTTAAACCAACATGTTGAAGGACGTTTATTAACGGGTTTACGTTTAAATTTATACAATCTAAAGCTCGCACAACAAGTCATTGGCTTAGCCAACATTGAAGAAGACGATGATGTGAGTGATGTGATAAGTGACGATTACGATGACAACCAAGCCAGCTCTTCAGCCATGGGGATAGACTTAGGGCTTATTTGGGAAGCCGATCATTATCAAGTTGGCCTTACCTTTCGGAATATAAATGAGCCTGAATTTGATTTTAGTGAAATTGGTACCAACTGCTTGTCTAAATCAACGGCCATTGCCGTAGCCAACTGCAACACCGCCAATTTTCATATTAATAACTTAGAAAACCCTGGGCGAGTTATTCAAAACGACACCTATGTCATGACCCAACAAAGCACAGTTGATTTAGCGTTAAGCAGTGAAAACAAACGCTGGCGTTTAGCGGCATCTTACGACCTGCAATCCACCGAAGACGCCATTGGTGATGAATATCAATGGATGACAGCCTCAGCCGCTTACGTATCTTCATCATTATTTGGTGCCCGATTAGGCTTTAGTGAAAACCAAGTAGGCAGTGAATTAACCATGGCAAATGCTGGCCTTACTTTTTTTGGTGTGGTCAATCTAGACGTGCGTTACAGCCTAGATAGCACTGAAGTAGATGGCAGCACAGTACCACGATCTGTCGCCGTAAACCTTGGTATAGAAAGCAGCTTTTAATTAAATTCTGTATTTCTTTTCTCCTCATTAACTGAGGAGAAAAGAGTATATAATTTGCCACAATTATTTCCGTATTATCAAACCCTCCCAATATTTCAACTGGCATTTCTTTTTTACTCCCTGCGATTTTGTCACTAATTACCACCTTTCTGAGCATTAACCCCGTAGCGCCCATGCCAAGTAAATGGCACACTGGTTCAGTCTTTTTATAAAAATAAAATAATAAAAGGGAAACCTATGGCCACTAATATGATGGATCGCCCGCTGTTAATCTCTGGGCTATTGAATCACGCTCAAAACAGTCATCCTGAAACTGAAATTATCAGCCGTCGCGTAGAAGGTGACATACATCGCTATACCATGGGCGAGGCAGGCCAACGAGCCAAACAACTGGCCAATGCCTTGAAAGATTTAGGGGTTGAACATGGTGACCGTGTGGCCACACTGGCTTGGAACACATACCGCCATTACGAAATTTATTTTGCCGTTTCAGGCATGGGCGCCATCACCCACACCATTAATCCTAGGCTTTTCCCTGAGCAAATTATTTACATAATTAATCACGCGCAAGACCAATACCTGTTTGTGGATTTAAATTTATTGCCCATATTAGAGGCGCTAAAAGACAAAATTAGCGTAGTAAAAGGCTTTATTGTGTTGGCCGACAAAGACAAGATGCCAGCAACATCCCTGCCTAATGTTATTTGTTACGAAGAACTCATTGAACAATATAGTGATGACTTCCAGTGGCCTGAATTTGATGAAAACACCAACGCCGCTTTGTGTTATACATCCGGCACCACAGGCAACCCTAAGGGGGTAATGTACACTCACCGCTCTACGGTACTGCATGCCTTTTCCAGTATTTCTAACGATGTATTAGGCTTATCGAGCGAGTCATCCATATTACCTGTGGTGCCTATGTTTCATGTAAACGCATGGGGCATTCCATACGCGGCCACCCTCACTGGGTCTAAGTTGGTGATGCCAGGGGCAGGCATGGATGGCGAGTCACTTTATGAATTAATAAAATCAGAAGAAGTGGATTTATTATTGGGCGTGCCCACCGTGTGGCTAAACCTACTTAACTATCTAGATGAAATTAACGCCACCCTAGACAGTGTAGAAAACGTGGTGGTGGGTGGTTCAGCTGCCCCGTTAAGCATGATTAAAAAATTCCAAGAAACCCATAATGCCTTTTTAATTCACGCATGGGGCATGACCGAAATGAGCCCCATTGGCACCGTTAACAATTTAACTCGCGCCATGAAAAAAATGCCATTAGATGAACGCTATCAGCTGCAGCTTAAACAAGGGCGCCCTGTATTTGGGGTAGAGGTGAAAATAGTCGACGATGCAAATAACGAACAACCCAAAGATGGAAAAAGCTTCGGGCGTTTATTAGTACGCGGCCCATGGATAGCCAATGGTTATTACTTGCATCAAGATAAAAGTGCCTTTGAAGGGGGCTGGCTAGATACGGGGGATGTGGCCACTCTAGATAAACAAAACTATGTTCAGATAGTCGACCGCTCCAAAGACGTTATTAAAAGTGGCGGCGAATGGATCAGCAGCATAGATTTAGAAAACGCCGCAGTGAATCACCCTGACTTAGTAGAATGTTGCGTCATAGGTGTAAGACACCCTAAATGGGATGAACGCCCTTTACTATTGGCCATTAAAAATAAAGATGCCAATGTGGAAGAGGACGATGTGATTAAATTCTTAGAAGACAAGGTGGCTAAATGGTGGTTACCAGACGCTGTAGTGTTTGTGGATGAGCTTCCCCATACCGCCACTGGCAAGCTTTTAAAAATTGCGGTGCGCGATAAGTATCAGAATTATTTGATGGAGGCTCAAGCAGTTAACTAATTTCTAATTCCTTAGTTTCACTCAAAAAGTTCTTGGGGAGCCACATATCCCTAAGAACTTTCAAGCAACTGTACACATGAATAACTTTATATTAAAAATAGTATTGGAATCGAACACTCATAACAGTGACCTCATCACCACCGACTAAGTCACCATCATCATCTGCCATGTCATCAAAATCAGCCACAATATAATTCGAGCGAATCACAACATTTGTATTAACATACCAATTTAACGCTATTGTTATAGCATCAGATTTTCCGCCTTGTATTACTCCATCATTTAAGTCTAAAGTGCTAAGCCGTAATGCCAATTCAAGATCTCCATTTTCACTGCTTGGCATAACTGCACCGAACTCAGCATCTCCTGTATTGTAAGGTCTACTTTCGCCCGTTAGCATGTAGCTTAAATCGATATAATACCCAGAAAAATCATAATCATTATCAGCTTCTAACTTAGTTGTATAATATTCAGCCTGCATCGATACCGAACTCATTTTCCCCGCCATTTCCAAGCCCATAGTATTTACCTGGTCTGTATTTTCAATACTTCCAGTATTTAAAAAATTCAGTCCAATGACACTAGTTTCTACGCCTGATTTAATTTCAAATTCACCATTTTCGTCTTCTGATTGGGCACCTTGATGTAAGTAATCCAAACCAATATGAAAGAATTGTCCTGCATCTATATTGATATAAGGCCTATATACTACTCTAGCTGAATGTCCAAATTCCTCTGACGCTTGAGCGTCTTCGTTATCTACCCCTAACTTCTCACCAAAGATAGTTGCTCCAATAAATAGGTTTTCTCCCTCATATGCAGCACTAAATCCAATACGCCTTCCAGTTGCAATGGAGTCAGTGACCATGGACGTTTCTAAAAAGGTATACCAACGAGAGGTTGTTAACTCGGCCATACTAAAAAATGGTTTATGATTACCAGCTTTAAAGTAAATGTGTTCGTTTAATCGATATGCCATCCACATATCCTTTACACTAGATTCATTCCCTGAAAAATCTAAGTCAAATTCGCCGCTCCATTTTTTATATACTGATGTTTTAATTCCTAAACGAGCACGCCTAAAATCCATATTAGCATAAGCTTTATTTTTATCAGTGCTGGCTGAGCCAGCATCCATCATTATGCGACCATCTAATTTCCAAGTATAATTCCCATCCTCTGATTTAAAAACAAGATAGCCTTTGTCAAAATCACCAGCTACCGGTGATGAGAATGCGCCCGCCATAATCAAATTAAGAAAACAAAATAAAGCCATCGATCTGAAATTAAGCATTATTAAATACTCCCGAATATGGATTGATCATGTATTAATTTGTCAAACGCTCATATGGACCGATATCAATAACTTCATTTTGTATTCGAGTAACTAGGTTAAAATCAAGCAATACATCGTTTATAGAGTCATCAATACTATCTCCATCGTAGTCTTCATCCAGTTCTGCAGAATTAAGACCTGCATCTATGGCTATTGAATCACTCTGTAATTGGTAATCTCCATCTAAACTTGGAGCCAATTGAGGATCGATTTCACCAATAAAATTTGGGTTTGCATCAAGATTTGCACCTAGATCACTACCAAACTCAGCCACCCAATTATTACTCCCCCCAGAGCCCTCCACAATAGAATTCAAAAAAGTAGGCAGTGACAAATCATCCCCTGAGTCATTATAAATATTATCATTCGATATAGCGGAAAAATTTCCCCATACAATACTGTTTTGAATAATCGAATTACTAATCTCGCGATTACTTATGCCACCGCCTTCTTCATCTGATGAATTCCCAGAGATTACACAATTGGTGTATATGGCTTCGCTTTCACCTTTGGCATCGATACCACCACCCTTGCCGACTGCTTTATTACCGATAATGATAGAGTTTGTAAAACGCGGTTTACTATCATCGTTATAAACACCTGCACCATTATCTTGAGATGTATTTCCTTGTATTAAGACATTTATATAGGTTGGTTTTTTCTTCTTATTGTAAATACCAGCGCCTTTATCATCTGAGGTATTGTTACTGACTATGCTATTGATCATGGCTATGGCACTGCCGTCATTAAATATTCCACCACCATCGTCACCAGATTTATTTTCTATTATGCTGACATTACTAAAACTTGCTTCACTGTCTAAATTAAACACTCCAGCCCCGTCAGAATTGGCAATATTATTTTTAATAATTATATTTTTAAACGTGGGACTTCCACTATCATTATAAATTCCGCCACCGTTTTTATCATCCCCTGAACCATCTGCATTACCCGATTTAATAATAAAACCATCTAAAATCGCAGTACTATTGGTTCCAGACGCAGTCACCACATGATAAGCATTATCAACCAATAGGCTTTCATCCGAACCATCACCATCATTATTAGATAAATCCCCACTTAAAATAGACTCAGTTACATCCCGAACCAACAAGCTATTGTCACACGCTCCTTCATCGCCTTTAAATCCACCATAAATTTTTACATCGTCCACTAATTGAAAAGTATCTGTCACATTACTGCCAGGTGTGTAAGTTCCTGCAGCGACCCAAACCTGGGTATTAGCCGTGGCGACATTAATTGCTTCAGTCAATGTGGTAAATGCATCTGACCACGAACTACCATCCGACAATCCAGCCGCATCATTTTTAACATAAATTACATTGGTTAAAAGAGTACATACGTTAACTACAAACTTAGTGCCCACACCGTCAATTATTGCATTAATAGAGACACTGCCATCCGCAACACCGGTAATGTTCGCAGTTAAATTTCCGGTAGAAACAATCGTTGCAATATCCGAATTGGGAGCAACCCAAGAAATGGCACTACTAGTAGCGCCTGATTCAGATATAACACTGGCCGTTATTGACGCTGAACTTCCCACAGCTACGGCTGGATTAGAAGGGCTTAATGTAATGACAACACCGGAAACATCTATAATTGAAATTGAAAAACTTGAAGAAAAACTGGAGCTAGCTGATGTTGCCTGAATTCGAATACTCAGCTCTGGTGTGGTTTCATAATCAAGGGAATTAGTCGCTAACAAGGCATTATCAAGCAAGGTAAACAAGGCGTTATCAGTGTCCCCTTCACCACTGACTAGGGAATAAGAGAAATCCTCTGTTGAGTTAATGACAGTTAACACACCTACCTGTGCATTACTGCCTGAATTTTCTGTAATGCGGCTTGAGGAAAGAGAAATAGCAGGATCTGCTTCCGAGACATCATCATCACTGTCTTTCTCTTCTTCTGGGCCGCCACTACCAGCACAGCCTATCATAAGGGTAATAAGAAAATAAATTAATGGCCTATTCATAAAACCCACCCACAATTTAAGTAAGAATTATATATCCATTCAGTTACTCTATTTCCATCCTTATGTAATAGATATTACTACAACGAAAATTTCTTCATTTCGTTCGACAAAATATTCACATCAGAAGATATATTGTTCATTGAATTAATGACTATCCCTACATCCGCAATACTATCTTGTGATATTCCTTTAAGAGTCTTAATATTTAGCGCTAGGTTTTGAGTAGATTCTGCTTGCCCTAAACTAAGTTCCTTAATAGCAGATATTTTTAAAACAGATGCAGATATATTGTCAGAAATACCTTTGAAAGCATTTTCTGTTTTTTCAAGTAACGAAATGCAGGCATCAATTCTAGTTCTTGTCAGCTCAACCAGTTTTTTACTTTCAGCGGTCGCTTTAGTTGAACGTAAAGCAAGCCCCCTCACTTCATCAGCAACCACTGCAAACCCTCGCCCATACTCCCCTGCTCGAGCAGCCTCAATTGCAGCATTCAAAGCAATTAAAGATGTTTGCTCAGAGATTGAATCTATAGCATTCATTTGAGTCTCTAGTTCTGTTCCTGTTTTTGACATTTCACTCATGGACTCAATTAAATCAGCTAACACTGACTGGCCTTCTTCCGATGAATTTTTGGCATCTTCTGCAATTTGACTAACATTTTCAGATGAGCCTGAGGCTTCAGAGGCTTTTATATCGATTTCAGAAATTCCAGCATGTACCAATTCTAATTCACTATTTTGGTGATGAATTGTCTGTTCAATATTTACTCCCGTACTATTAAGCTCGGCAGTTTGTTTTTCAACACTTGTAACTATATTACGAACACCCAGCAATAGTTCATATAAGCCCTGCTTCATTTCCAGCAATGCATTGCCTAAAGTATCATTTTTAGAATAGACCTGAGCATCTACAGTTAAATCTCCGGCAGCAACATTTTCAGTCCAATAGGCTCGACTAATCATTGAGTCAATTAGTTCATCTATAGCGATGGACATTGCTTCAATCTCTTCTCCTTGATTGCGCATAGACTTAGAAAATAGAGCTTTCTTATCAATTCCATTAACATCTCCTTTAGAAAGCAGAGACATAGTATTCGCGACGGTATTCACCACTGCGATGATCGGATTCAATTTGTAAACAAAAGCCACTACAACAGCCAAAATCAAGAAAATAGCAGCTATTACCGTTGGCTTAGTTTTACGTACAATAGATGCAAAAATTGAATCTGTATTTTGTGCGACTAAAACCAACCAACCGGTTGATTCAACCGTTTCGGAAAGTGCAATATAGTGAACTCCCCCATAGTCAAAATTTTGTTGGGGCTGATCAATATTTTTCCTCACCTTCATACAAAGCGTGTGCTCAGGACTGCCAACGGGTGTATTTAAAACAATGCTTTTATCTGGATGCCCAAGAACATTACAACTGGCTGAAAATATCATAGCCAGAACTGAATTATTACCTTGCTCTCCCACTACATTTTCATAGAATTTATCAAGCGGAATAGAAGCAAAAAAAACACCTTTAGTTTGGGCGCCATAACTTACAGGGTAAGAAACAGTCATCAAAGCAACACCATCAACACGGCTTGCCCTTGGTTCCGTTATCATTTTTTTTCCGGAAGATATAACCTTACTAAAGAAAGTTAATTCGTTGTAGGATTTACCTTCCTTCCCTTTATTTGATGTTGAAATTACATTGCCACTGCCATTCAATAAAGCAATATGCCTTAATTCCATGTCTTGCTTAGCAACTTTTAAACGGTTATTTAGCCTATCTTTAGCTCCCGCGTCATTTAGTAAAGTAGTCGAAACATCATCATCGTTGGCTAAAGCCTCAACTCGATTAAATGTTAAACCTAGCCAGCTGTCTAAATTGCGCCTAATTAAGTTTGCTCGTATTTCATTATTACCAATTTCCGAGTTTGAAATTAAATCCTTAGATAAAACCAACCACATACCTGTTAGTAATGCGTATCCTAAGATAACAACAGGTATCGTCGACAATAGCATTTTTGCTCTTATGCCCTTCATTTTTCGCCGTTATATTTAAGTTTAATAAAGTTGTATTTTATTCCTTCACACGCCTTGCCTGATTGCTCACTAAGCACTGTCACTTGCCCTCCATTTGGATCAGGAAAAATAGATTCTGGGCGACACAAACCTTTAAACTGTTTAACATCCAGCTTCTCTAGAAATCCATTTTTACCCCATAGCCAAAGATGATAAGTATTACCTTTTGGAACCGGCCCAGACACAATTAGAGTTTTATCGATATCATTTAAGTATTCCATGGCGCGAATACCCTCGCCGTTTAAATTCAGCGTGTGAACTTTAAATTTATCTCCTTCATCAAAAATAGCATTCGATTCTAAAATCAAAGCGAGGCCTTTATGCAAACTAAATCTTTTATCCGTTATAGGACTACCAAATTTATTGCCATACAAAGGGGAACGTAATCCGACTAAAATACTATTATTTCGATAAGTAGACATGCCCTCTACATTCAACCCACCTGTTTTACCAAAACTGATGGCAATACGATTAAACCATTCTTCGTCTTTACTAAAATTTGACAAAGCATCCATGACCTTAGGCCGTAGGTTCATATAACGCTCGCCAAGTATTTCACCATTTGCATCGATTTTTAGGCTCGCCAAAATACGATAACTTTCACTGTCTTCATCTATTTGGCTTAAGCTTGAAAGGGCGTAGAACTCGCCACGATGAAAAGTCATAGCCTCTAGATCTTTTTGCATGACCTGCCTAGACAATGTAACACCCGGTTTTTCTACTCCATTTTTCATAAATCGAATATTTGGGTTCTGTGAGTTTTTCCCACCATCAAAGCCGAATAACAAAATACCATTACCATAAGCGACACCGCTCAAATCATGGTATTTATTCTGTTCGTACTGATAGGTTTGACTACTGCCAATTGATATTGTTTTAAATTGATAGTCATTAGCGAAAGTCCAGCTAGACACAACAAGTAAAATAGACAGTGCAAGTGAAGCATTAGAGATTTGAGAGATTTTCATGAATTAATACTCGATCTTATTCGATCAATTTAAATCACAATTGAAGCTAGCCACTAAATACCGCTAACTTAATTTAAAGTCAGGTTGAGAATTAGAATACTCCCAACCTAATGACACGCGTCTAATTAGGTATAGCAGCAGGTAAACGAGTGTCAAGATCATCACTATATCGTAACGAAATAGACATGAAATAAGTTATTAATTAAATAGCGAGCCATCTCCTTTGAGAAATAGCTAGGTGACCGAATATTACACAATAATAAAAATGCGTTTTTAGAGGGATTGGTTAGACACAGGCGACCTGGCCACTTTAGATGAACAAAACTAAGTACAAATAGTCGATCGCTCTAAAGACGTGATTAAAAGCGTCGGTGAATCACCCAGACTTAGTGGAGTGTTGCGTCATAGGCGTGCGTCACCCTAAATGGGATGAACGCCCACTTTTACTGGCCATTAAAAATAAAGATGCCAATGTGGAAGAGGACGATGTGATTAAATTCTTAGAAGACAAGGTGGCTAAATGGTGGTTACCAGACGCTGTAGTGTTTGTGGATGAGCTTCCCCATACCGCCACTGGCAAGCTTTTAAAAATTGCGGTGCGCGATAAGTATCAGAATTATTTGATGGAGGCTGTGGTTTAAAATTATATCCATTATGAAAGTGGAATTTAAAAAAAAGAAATAAAAAGGGCTGCAATTGCAGCCCTTTTTATTAACGCTAAATTAAAGCAGGTCTATACCCTTCACGGCCATGACTGCTCAAACTTCGCTTGATTTATTCAGCGTCAATAAGTGCATTATCACGAACTGCACCCTTATCTGCACTGGTAGCAAACTTAGCGTAAACCTTAAGGGCGCGACTCACTTTACGTGGACGCTCTTCTACAGGCTTCCAACCCTTCTTATCTTGTGCATGACGACGGTGAGAAAACTCTTCGTCGGTTAGAGCGGCGTTAATGCTGCGATTTGGAATATCAATATTGATAATGTCGCCTGTTTCAAGCAAGCCAATGGCACCACCAGAAGCAGCTTCAGGTGAACAGTGACCAATAGACAGTCCAGATGTTCCACCAGAGAAACGCCCATCGGTTAATAGCGCACACTCGGCACCTAAACCTTTCGATTTAAGGTAAGACGTTGGGTATAGCATTTCTTGCATACCTGGGCCGCCTTTAGGGCCTTCGTAACGAATAATGACGATATCACCGGCTACTACTTCATCGGCTAAGATACCGCGCACTGCATCGTCTTGGCTTTCAAAGATTTTCGCTTTGCCTTGGAAAACATGAATGCTTTCATCAACGCCAGCTGTTTTCACCACGCAGCCATCAAGGGCGATGTTTCCGTATAAAACTGCTAGGCCGCCTTCAAGAGAATAAGCGTTCTCAAGGTTACGGATACAGCCATTTTCACGGTCGCCATCTACCGTTGGGTAACGAGTGCTTTGGCTAAATGCGGTTTGTGTTGGAATGCCAGCAGGGCCCGCTTTATAAAACTTAATCACTTCTTCACTTGGATTACGCATGATGTCCCACTTGTCTAAAGCTTCTTTCATGGTTTTACTGTGAACGGTTGGTAGCTCTGCATGCAGCAAGCCTGCACGATCAATTTCACCTAAGATCCCCATGATGCCGCCGGCACGATGCACATCTTCCATGTGATAAAGCGGCGAGTTAGGCGCCACTTTACACAGCTGAGGCACCACTCTTGAAAGACGATCGATGTCTTTTAAATCAAAATCTAATTCAGCTTCTTGCGCAGCCGCCAGCAAATGAAGAATGGTGTTAGTAGAGCCACCCATTACGATGTCTAGCGACATGGCATTTTCAAACGCTTTAAAGTTAGCGATTGAACGCGGCAATACAGAATCGTCATCTTCTTCGTAGTATTTTTTAGCGTTTTTAACAATGGTACGACCGGCTTCTAAGAAAAGCTGTTCGCGGTCACTGTGAGTGGCCAATTGTGAGCCATTACCTGGAAGCGCTAAACCCAGTGCTTCCATTAGGCAGTTCATGGAGTTAGCGGTAAACATACCCGAGCAAGAACCACAGGTAGGGCATGCGCTGCGCTCGTATTCCGCTACTTTTTCATCACTGGCTGTGTCATCGGCTGCAATTACCATGGCATCAACCAAATCTAGCTTGTGCTCAGAAAGCTTGGTTTTACCCGCTTCCATAGGGCCGCCCGATACAAAAATCACCGGGATGTTTAAGCGTAAAGACGCAAGCAGCATTCCTGGGGTGATTTTGTCGCAATTAGAGATACACACAATGGCATCGGCACAGTGGGCATTCACCATGTATTCAACCGAATCGGCGATAAGCTCACGGCTTGGCAGGCTGTACAGCATGCCGTCATGGCCCATGGCAATACCGTCATCTACAGCAATGGTGTTGAACTCTTTGGCAACGCCGCCGGCTTTCTCAATCTCACGAGCAACCAATTGGCCCATGTCTTTAAGGTGTACGTGACCCGGTACAAACTGGGTGAAACTGTTGGCCACAGCAATAATTGGCTTAGAAAAATCATCGTCTTTCATGCCTGTGGCACGCCATAGGGCGCGGGCTCCGGCCATATTACGGCCAGCGGTGGAGGTTTTACTGCGATATTCTGGCATACAAGGCTACTCAACTTATATTGGGTAAATCTAGAAGACTAAAAATTTGGCCAAAGTATAGCAGAGCCTAAAGGGGCTAGCGAGATGGTGAATGTGCTGTTTGTGTCGCCAAATGTGAATTCCAAGCTAGGCTGAAGGGATACACTTAAAGATCTGGCCAAGCCCAGTGACTTCACAACTGCGGCAGCTTAGCCCTCGTTATAAAAGGGGATGACAGACCATGAATCAAGACAAATTAAAGATAATAAACCTTGTCTTTTTACTGCTATTTTCCCTCAGTGCCACAGCCAAAGAGACTGTCACCATCGGCAGTGGCGAATGGATTCCCTTAACCGGTGAGAACATTAAACACGGTGGGTTTTGTGGCCATGTGGTGAGCGAAGCTTTCAGATTGGCAGGCTACGAGGTTAAATTTAACTACGCACCATGGAAAAGAGTATTAACCCGCCTCAAACTGGGTAAGGACGACGCATCATTATGCTGGATAAAAAAGCCAGAACGTGAAAATTTCTTCCTATATTCAGACATCGTTATGGTTCAAAAAAAGGTGTTTTTTCATCGTAAAGATTTTAATTTTGATTGGAAAACTTTGGATGATTTAGGGGGGTATAAAATTGGCAGTGTACACGGATGGTCTCTTGGAGAAGAATTTGATAAAGCTCAAAAGGAAGGGAGAATAAACGTTAGCTTTACCAACAGCGATGTACAGAATTTTAAAAAGCTCTTACTCGGCAGAATTGATTTATACCCTTCAGAATTAATAGTGGGCTACACCACCATGCAAAAAATAACCACCAACGCCAACATGCGTTTAATCACCAACCATAAAAATCCCATCATGGAATCAAATTATTATTTAATTTTATCCAAGAAAATTGCCCAGCCACGATTGAATAGATTACTAAAAGACTTTAACAAGGGGTTAAAGCTACTAAAGAAATCAGGACAGTATGAGAAAATGGAAGAAGCGACAATTGATGGCTATTACACAGCGAATAAAGAACCCATCTAAAAAACAGGCATTAAGCTCATCTCAATGAGGTTAATGCTTATTTTAATTCAATGAAAATTAAAGTGATTTTATAAACACCTTACTGCCCCGCTGAAAATTATAAAGCTGCTGCTTTTGCTGTGGTAAATCGTCTATTTTAGCAGCTTTAAAACCACGCTCTTCAAACCATTGAGCGGTTCGTGTGGTTAAGACAAACAGCTTTTTAATGCCTTGATTTTTCGCTTCAGTTTCTAGGGTATTTAATAATCTGTCTCCCCTGTCTCCACCTCGATAGTCATCGTGAATGGCCACACAGGCCAGTTCGGCCATGTCATCATAGCCATACAAGGCTGCGCAACCTAATACCATGCCGTCTTTTACTAGCACTCTGAAGAGATCTATTTCGGTCTCCAGTGCTTCACGGCTTCTGCGTACTAAAATACCTTTATCTTCTAGGGGTTTAAGCAATTCTAAAATACCCACCACATCTTCCATACGGGCACTGCGCAACTGCTCTTGCTGGCTTTGACTCACTAGGGTGCCTACGCCATCAAGCGTGAATAGCTCACTAAGCAGTGCACCATCCACCGCGTGCTGCACAAGCTGACAACGTTTAACGCCGCCGTCTACCGCTTTCTTAGCCGCCGCCAGCTGAGTAATTTGTTCATCGGTTAGATTATGCGCAGAAGGCTGATGCAACAAACCTGCAATAGAACTGGTAATGACTTCTTTAACTAATTGACCATTTTCATCGGTTAAACAATTATGTTCGCCAAATAAAATCAGTTTGTCGGCCTGCAAGGCAAGGGCAGTTTGAGTGGCTACATCTTCAACCGGCAAATTAAACGTTTCCCCGGTACGGCTATGGCCCAAACAATTTAGCAAGACAATGGCATTATTCTTTAACACCGTTTCAATGGCCACGCTATCTACCTTGCGTACTTCACCCGTATTGGCAAAGTCTACACCATCAATAACCCCTAGCGGCTTGGCCATCACAAAGTTACCGCCTAACACCCTAATGTCGGCCCCGTGCATAGGGCTATTGCTCATGCCCGTGCTGAGCATGGCTTCAATTTGCGAGCGCAATTGCCCCACCGCCTGTTGAACCGTCTCTAACATGGGCCCATCGGTGATACGTTTGTTTAAACTAAAACTGGCTTTCACATTTTTTTGTTTACACAAGGAATCTATTTGCGGGCGAGCACCGTGCACTAAAACTAAACGCACCCCAAGACTATTGAGCAAGGCAATGTCATGAATGATGTGTTCAAACTGTGGGTGCGCAAGGGTTTCGCCGCCCAACATAATCACAAAGGTCTTGCCGCGATGAGCATTTATATACGGGCTGCATTGGCGAAACCAACTGACATATTGAGAGTTGTCTTGGGTATGCGTAATAGAACTGGCAGGTGTGTTTTTATCCGTCACTGTGTTTACTTTTATTTAGAATTAGGACTTTTATTAAAAATTAGTTCTGCCAAGCTCAAGCTTGACGTTTTTATCATACAGGTATTCGTTGAATACAATCACCACAAACGCCACTCAAATAGGCTCTTCGCTTGCCCTTTTGCATACCGTCTTTATAAACACTCTCTACAAACACTCTCTATAAACAATAATGCTGAATCATTTTTTTCAAATAACCAATCATAGGGTCAATTTGATCTAGGGCTAAAAATTCATCTGGTTGATGGGCCTGATCAATGGAGCCTGCTCCCATGACCACTGTATCGATATTAGCTGCTGCAAAAAACGGCGCTTCTGTGGCAAACGCCACGGCTTCTGCCCCATGGCCTGATAATTTCTCAGCAAGTTTCACAAGCTCGCTGCTTTCTTCACTGGCGAAAGCTTCTACACCATCAAAGAGTGACACCCGCTCTATTTGAGTTTGGCTTTGTTTGGCCACTTTTTGTAAACGTTTTTCTATACCTGTACGTAGCTGGTTCATGTTCATGCCGGGAATAAAGCGTAAATCAAAATGCAATTCACACTGCCCACATATACGGTTAGGATTATCGCCGCCATGAATGCAACCTAGGTTTAAGGTGGGTGTAGGCACACTAAAACCACTATGACTGTATTGCTTTTGCAATTCACCACGGTAATCCATGAGCTCACCAATCACTGTGTGCATGGCTTCCATGGCATTGTTGCCTAAATCAGGGTTTGAGCTGTGGCCGGCTTGCCCAGTAATGCGCACCGACTCCATCATGATGCCCTTGTGCATATTAATGGGACGTAACCCTGTGGGCTCACCAATAATGGCCGCCCGTGCTTTGGGTAAGCCAAGAGTTGCCAATGTCCTTGCTCCCTCCATGCTGGTTTCTTCATCACTGGTGGCCAAGATAAAAATAGGTGCCTTCAGTTTATTTTTATCTACGCTTGCCACAGCCGCCAGCACTAAGGGGAAAAAACCCTTCATGTCACAACTGCCCAAACCATAAAAACGATCGTTCTTTTCGGTTAGAGTAAAAGGGTCCGAATTCCAGCGGTTTTCATTGCAAGGCACGGTATCGGTATGGCCCGATAAAATTAGCCCCCCAGGGCCTCGCCCTAGTGTGGCCATTAAATTATATTTTTTGCGCTTTTCATCCACGCACTGGATATCGATTTTAAACCCCAAGGTTTCACACCAGCTGGCCAGCTGTTCAATGACCTTTTGGTTGGATAAGTCGTATTCTTCCAAGGTGCTGCTGATACTGGGCAAGCCAATAAGAGTGGTTAATTGTTGCTTAGTATTAGGTAAAATCGCCATGATTTAATTTATTTGATATCCATGAGAGTAAAATCATCCTAACAAAAGTGTAGTCCCATAGGCGACTAAAACCCGCAATAGCCCGTTATTCGTTCAAAACCTGAGGGCTAAAGTGGGACATTTCAGCTTGATATAAATCAAAAGGCTGATTTTAAAGTTAATATTGCAAAAAAAGGTGCCTTAGATCACGCTAGGGCTACTGAGTGCCGCAAGGCTTTCTGGTAAACTGCCACCCATTATAAAAAACAGTGATACGGCCATGGCCAACGAAGTCGAACTTAAATTAACTTTACCCAGCGTTGCGGTAGAACATTTCCTTAAAGACAGTGAACTCACTGATTATCAAGGGGATCCATTGATTTTGGATAACCAGTACTTTGATAGCGCTGATTTATTGCTGAATCAATCTCATGCGGCACTTCGAATTCGAAAATCTCAACATGGCTACCAACAAACCCTAAAGAATAAAGGCTCGTCTATTGCTGGCTTGCACATTCGTGGGGAGTGGGAATACCCCATAGATAAGCCCGAGCTTAACTGGGACTTGTTCCCAGAAGAGATTCAAATTGATCAAAAAATTAAAGACGCGATTAAACCGCTATTCAAAACCGATTTTAGCCGTCATGTCTGGATGATTAACCACAACGACAGCGTCATTGAATTAGTACTGGATCAAGGTGTGATTAGCACTGACAGCCACAATAAGCCTTTATGCGAAGTAGAGCTTGAGTTAAAAAGTGGCGACGCCCAAGATTTGTTTTCACTGGCCATTCAATTGGCCAGCCGCCACCCGCTTGTGCCCTGTGACATCAGTAAAGCAGAACGCGGCTATAAGTTACTGCACCCAAGTTTAAGTTTTTTCACCCCTAATGACTTTGCAAAATCATTTAGTGAACAACAAGATTTCTCATTAACTCAGTTTTTGCAAGAAACCATGTTGCACATTAGCCGCCGTTGGGATGATGTGTGCGGCACAGAAAATTGGTGGTCGTTATTGGTATTATCTAGGCAAATTCAAGCACTGTCTTGGATCGTAAACCAGTTGCCCATGATTCCACAGTCCATTCAAGAAAACGTGCAAAGCCTAGCCAACAGCATGGTGGATTTATTAGAACCCGCCAGCTTAATCATTGCGCTATATGTAGATGAGAACAGCAACAGCCAAGGTTTAAACCAGCGTTTATTAGCCTTGCATCAACCTGAAATGCGCGAAGCACTAAAGGTCTTTATTCAAAACAATGAATTGGGGTTAAGCATGTTGCAACTGGGGCAATTTTTATATGGCCACCAGCAAGACATTCCCTTTAAAGAATATTTGGCAAGCTCCTTATACACACTACAAGTGAGCCAGTGGCAAGAGGCCAATATTGAGCAAATGCAAATGCTACAAGCATTGGCGTATTTGTTTCAGCGCCTTGATCACCCGTCTTACAACTCGCTAAACCAATTCATTAATAAAACTTTGGTTGTGCAAGCCATGATAAAAGCACAACGCATAATGAGTTCCATTAGTGATGAAAATAGCCGAGCCAAATTAGGCAGCTGGGTGCGCCGCTTAACTGTTGAAAACCGCACCCTACAAGATGCTCGCACCAGCTTGTTTGAAGAATTAAAACAATAAAAATTAAGACCTGAACGGTTTATCTGCAGGCCTACACCTCTTAATCCGTCATTTACATTACACAATACTGGGCTGCCCCATAGTGCAGCCCTTCATCGATTTGAACTACCCTAATATTT
>OJBM01000154.1_pt1 | contig 31048 bp, 21 predicted proteins | sample 1591061 | NCBI WGS metagenome assembly OJBM01 (sample SAMN05416872, study PRJEB24817) | seawater metagenome | isolation source: Sea water | place: Canada:Atlantic | collected 2013-11
TACGAGATCATGCCTAGTCTCGTGGGCTCGGAGATGTGTATAAGAGACAGTAATATGGCTTTGCCATTTTAAGGGTTATATTCGTTGCTTAAATCTCTGCTGTTCGCTGTCGTTCTTTTTGTATCCTTTAATAGCCACTGTGTTTCAACGCAAGGTGAACAGATAACTGTCGCCATTGATATTAATTTTGCCCCTTACTCATACCTTGATAATCAAGGACAACCACAAGGTTTAATTGTTGATTATTGGACTCTTTGGCAGCAAGAACATCAAATCAAAGTTAATATTAAGCTGATTAATGGTGCATCTGAAGTAGATAAATCAATGTTGAATTCAGTTGATGTTTTTACAGGTCGATTGATTGGACTTATACCAACCAAGCACAGAGTTAGGCTATTTGAACCCTTTGTACGTGATATGCAGCTTTATAAGGTGCGCAATTACAATCAGAATCACGTTAGTAATAATGTAGGTATCACTGAAGAGGCCACCAGTACGGTACAGCTTCAAACGCTCAAGCAGCGTTATAGCGAGGTCACAACTTACCCTGACATTTCCCAGTTATTAAACGCCGCAAAACATCATAAGGTGACAGCATTATATGCTGATGCGCATCAAATTCAGACGCTTGATAAGTACCATGACAATTATTTAATTCATGGAACTGCCTTGACGGATAGTGAGAGTTTATTATTTGTTGGAGCTGTTGATTCATCGAAGCGCAGTGCTGATACGTTTTTTGCTATTAGCGCTGAGAAACGTGCTGAATTGATTGGAAAATATGATCAGTTAGATGTTACGACCGTTGTTACTCGACAAGAAAGAGAATGGCTTACCAATAATGAAATGACTATTTCTGTGGGTGAACATTGGTATCCCTATAGCTTTTTTACACGTCAAGATGAGTTGATTGGCTATCATATAGACATGTTATCAGTCATTAGTGAAAATCTTGATCTAAATTTTACGGTAAAAACTTATGATAATTGGCAGCAAGCGCTAACAAAGACGGCGCGCGGAGAATTTCAACATTTAATGGGGGTTACGCCAACTGCAAATCGTGCACATAAATTTAACTTCTCTTCCGTTTATTTATACCGCCCCGCTGAAATATTCTCATTGCATAGCAATACCGATATTAATGACGTTGACGATGTTAAACTGCGCAGTATTGCCGTTTTAGCAGGTGATGTTTTATTGGATTACATTAAAGAGCGATTTCCCCGTGCAAAGTTACAGTTATTTAGCAATGATGAAGCGGTAATACAATCTGTTTTAGACGGGGATGTTGATGCCGGAATATTAGTTAGTGAAAGTATCTCAAGTGCACACGAAAAGGCGTTAAAAATACTCGAACGAATATCAGTTTCTGGCGGTGAATTCGCTGTTGCGACCACTAAATCTAATCGATTTGCGTCATCAATAATGAGAAAGGGAGTGGAGTCTTTAACGCCTATTCAGCGTAAAACTCTTTATGATAAATGGTTAGCTGAGCCGTCCTTACATTCATTATTCAATAAACAAGAACTTACCTATATACGCCAAAATCCATTATTGATTATTGGCGCAAAGCGGTGGACATCCATACTCCAACAAGACAATAGTTCATTTAATGGTGTTTCTGCATCGGTATTTAATGCAATGGCTAATATGATTGGAATTGATTTTGTGTTGCTTCATGAAGAGCAGTCCAAACTTTTTCAGGGGCTCCAGCATGGGGCTTTCGACTTAGTTATTGGTGCAGCCAATTATGATAAAAGTAATCAAGATGGATTGAGCCAGCAACATTACTTATCTCTACCGTTAACTCTTTATACAAATTCTGTTGTGAACATTGAAGGTATTAATGATTTATCGATAGCTATTGATCGTAAATTATTTGAAATGCTACCAAATGATACGAACCGCCTTGTCGGGAATTGGAACATTGTTGAGGATAATCAACAGGCTTTATCGTTATTAAACAGTGATAATGTTGATGCTGTAATAGCAAGTTCTTCTTTAATAGAGGAGAATGAAAAAATTGCATTTTCATCACTTCGTCAATACAAGTTAGATACACTGCCAACGCTGGATTTCTCAATATTTTACAATATTCAGGATGGTATTCTGAAGTCTATTTTACAAAAAACGTTGGCTTACATTCGGCGTCCTAATCAGTTAAGTCAACATACAGTGGAAATGGACAGCATTAACATTATCGCCCGTAAGGAGCCAATCCCTTTCTATTCTGAAAATGATGTAATGAAAGGGTTAAGTCATGATTTACTACAAAGTGTATTCAATAGTGCAAACATCAACATTCAAGAATATACAATAGCAAATTCCGATGTACGAAAGGAGTTTAGAGATAATAGTAAATTTGACGCAATGGCAATGGTTGATGCAACTGATGATGACTATTTTTATTCTGATCCTGTTATTAGATATGCTGATGTCGTCGTATCACGTGTCGAACGCAACTTTCACATTCAAAGTTTCGAAGATCTTCAGGGTAAGTCAGTCATCGCATGGTATGGCGCAAATAAGGCTCTAGGAGATGAATATTATGCATTGTTTTCTCCTGAAAATAGACCTGATGATTATCAAGAATTCGAAAACCAGCAACGCCAATTGGAATTACTGATTGCCAATAAGGTCGATGCGATCGTAATCGATGAAACAATATTGTTTTGGTATATCAATCAGATAGATCCCGATATTCTACCGCAATTAAATATTGATTACATTGTGAAGAAAACTATACCTCGTTATGTTGCGTTTAGAGATCGTGACTTAAGAAATAGGTTTAACGCTAAACTTAAAGTTTTTAAAGAATCAGGTAAATACCAAGCTGAAGTTAGGCGATACACGCATGGCGCCATTAGAGCGCAATTGCGTATCACTGATTTAATTGCAAATATTGTCTCAAAAGCCCTGAAGGATGATGATTCAACGACCTTAGAGTTATTAGGTAAATCTCTTGAAAATAGTGATTCTATTGATGAAATCATTATAACTGATAAAAAAAATAACCCTCATGTTTTTGGACAACGAACCAATCAATCACAATATCAAGATAGCTCTATTGTATTTTTAGATGGGCAAGGTACAGAGCAAGTTGGTACATTGGAGGTATGGTTTTCACCACTAAAACTCTCTAAAGCAGTAGCAGCAGGGCATGCTATACCTGATTTGAGCAAGCTTAGGCATCTAGAGCACTTTAGTTTTTATCAATCTGTCTATCGCCGATTAGGATTGGTAAAACAGAAGATTCACTTTACCGAACAAGAGTTACAGTTCATCGCAACGGCTCCCACTATTAAATATACCGACACAAACTGGAAGCCATTGATATTTAATGAGGATGGTGTTCACCAAGGCATTGTTATTGATTATTTGGCACTCGTTTCCCGCAAGACGGGGTTGAAATTTGAGTATGTCCCGTCAGCGACATGGGATGAAACGAAACAAAAGTTTATTCAAGGAGAGGTCGATATTCTTCCGTCAACCGGTGATGACGAGAGTACAATAGGTTTGCAAACAAAGCCTTATGCAAAGTTTAATTTTGCTATTGTCAGGCGACAACAAAATGGTTACATCGACAGTATTAAAGATATCGAAAGAGAACGTGTCGTGGTGATTGAAGGTTTTACGCCCGGCTCATTTATCCAAAAACAATACCCACATATAGATTTAGTATTTGCTACGTCTGCTGAACAAGCATTAACAATGGTTCAACAAGGTGAAGCGGATGCGTTCGTTGGCCATGCGGCAGTCGCATGGCATCATGTTGTCAATCAATTTACGGCGTTAAAGGTAGTTGGAATAACTGATAATAACTACGCCCATCGCATTATGGTTCAATCAGACAATAAGCTACTATTTGATATCCTGTCAAAAGCTGTTGATGATATGGATTATGATGAAACAGCATTAATTCGCAATAAATGGATCGATAAGTCACAAACCGCTAGTACTGATTATGCATTGATACTAAAAATTGTCTTAGGTTTTAGCATTTTGCTACTTATTGGTTATTTCTTTATGCGTCACCTATTGATGAAAAACCGACTTATTGAAAAGGCTAATTATCGATTGAACTCCACCATTGATGACCTAACGAATATGCAGCAAGCGTTAACGTCTAAGACTAAGGCGCTTCAAGAGCAAAAAGAAAACTTTGAATCCCTATTTAGCGATGCGACATTAGGTTCATTATTGATTCAATCGGGACGTATTGTTGATTGCAATAACGCACTAATCAAATTACTCGAATATGACGATAAAAATGACTTGTTGTTCCTCTCTATTGATGATTTTTCTCCGCAAGAACAACCCAATGGCATAAATTCAACTAAGCAAGTTATCCAGCTTATGAAGCAATGCCTTCATGATGGGACAGTGTCATTTGAATGGCTTTTACTAACCAACAACAAAAGACCATTATGGAGCAATGTTGTCTTAACAAAGATGAAGATGAATAATTCCGATGTTATTCATGTGGTTGTGAGTGATATTAGCGATCGAAAAGCGCTCGAACAAGAAATTTTAACCCATAATCTTGCACTACAATCGACAAATAAAGAGCTTGAAAAGTCACTAGCCGATTTAAATACAGCGCAGAGCCAGCTGATAGAATCTGAAAAACTTGCGAGCTTAGGTGAGTTGGTTGCGGGAGTTGCTCACGAGATAAATACGCCTGTAGGTATAGGAATGACGGGCATTTCTCATTTTTGCAGCATTACTGAAGATATAAATGAACGGTATAATCAGAAAACTATGTCGAAAACGGACTTTGAAAACTACCTTCAACAAGCTGACAGTGTTGCTACGCTGGTTCTTAGGAATCTTGAGAGAACGGCTCAGCTGGTGTCTAGCTTTAAACAAGTATCTGTCGATCAAACCAGTGAAGAGCGGCGCCAATTTGAAGTTAAGGAGTACGTTAACGAAATTTTAATTAGTTTAAGTAATATCTTAAAGAATACGCAGCTCGATATAAGAGTTAATTGCGCAGACAATCTTTTAATTTATAGCTATCCTGGTGCATTTTCACAAATTTTGTCTAATTTAATTATCAATTCCAATATACACGGTTACCCCAAAAAAGAATCGGGCATAATTAATATAGATATAACATTACGCGGTAATAATCTTTCGATGGTTTATAAGGATGATGGGCGAGGAATTACTGAAAAGAGCTTACCGAAGATCTTCGATCCCTTTTATACCACTAATCGTGAAAATGGCGGTAGTGGCTTAGGCCTTAATATTATTTACAATATTATAACGAGCCAACTTGATGGTTCAATTAAATGCGAAAGTACCTACGGGGAAGGTGTAGCGTTTATTATTTCTTATCCAGTAGAGCTTATTAATTAGCTTTCATAGTGTAAGTTAGCACTTAGTTCTTGTTTGCTAATTACGCTTTAATCCTATTTGATTTCTACATAAATTCCAGTTCTAAAATTACTTTCCCATTAACTTCATACGCTTGCTTAAAATAGCGTGTTTTCGCGTGTTTGTACCTTGACGATCGTTGCACTTAACCCTAGAATAGTTTTTTGTGGCATAAAGTGTCATAAAGTGGATTTTTAGGGAACAAATAGGATAGCGAACATTTATGTTACGTGGAACAACTGCAATTAACCTAGATGCAAAAGGACGACTGACGATGCCAATGAGCTATCGTGAGCTAGTGTCTATTGCAGGTGAGAGTAAGTTGGTAATCACTATCGACATTAAGCGTTCTTGTTTGTTGTTATACCCTTTGGCTCAATGGAAAATCATTGAAGAAAAACTGTCTCAATTATCTGATTTTGATCCTCAAGAAGCGACAATAAAGCGTTTGATTCTTGGTAATGCCAATGATTGTGAGATGGATAAGAATGGTCGAATTCTGCTTCCTGCTCCGTTGAGAATCCACGCTAACTTAGAAAAAAAATTAATGTTAATAGGGCAAGTGAATAAGTTTGAAATATGGTCAGAGACTGATTGGCAGGCACAGGTGCAAGCTGATTTAGCGTTGGCAAAATCTATCGACTTTTCACAATCGACCCGATTAAAGGAACTGGCACTGTAACTTATGACTGAACAATTCTCCCACATTACTGTGCTGTTAGATGAAGCTGTTGAGGGATTAGCCCTTAAGCCTGGCGGAATTTATATTGATGCGACCTTTGGTCGTGGCGGGCACAGTCGCCACCTACTGTCTCAACTCGATGAAACTGGAACGCTGTATGCGATAGATCGCGATCCGACAGCAATTGCTGTTGCGCATGAGCTAGAAAAAGAAGACGCTCGCTTTAAAATCCTTCCTGGTCCATTTTCTGGTCTGGCTAACTATGTAGAAGAGCTGGGCCTAACAGGAAAAATTGATGGTGTATTGATGGATTTAGGTGTGTCATCTCCTCAGCTTGACGATGCTCAGCGCGGTTTTAGCTTTATGCGTGATGGGCCATTAGACATGCGAATGGATCCTACATCAGGACGCAGTGCCGCTCAGTGGTTAGCCCAAGCAGAAGTTGATGAAATAAGCTGGGTTATCAAAAATTTTGGTGAAGAAAATTGGGCAGTGCACATCGCTCGCGCCATTGTTAAGGATAGAGCTGAAACACCGTTTGAAACAACGAAACAGTTGGCTGACTTTATTGCTCGTGTTGTGCCTGTGAAGGACAAAAACAAACATCCAGCAACTCGTACTTTTCAAGCGATTAGAATTTATATCAATAGCGAACTTGAAGAAGTCGAACAGGCGTTGTTGGCGTCGATTGACGTACTAAAACCGCAAGGGCGTTTATCGGTGATTAGTTTTCATTCGCTAGAAGATCGCATTGTTAAACGTTTTATTCGTAAACAAAGTAAAGGGGAAGAAGTTCCTTTTGGCTTGCCTGTTACTGAAGACGAATTAAATAAATCGCGTACGTATAAAGCGATAAGTAAAGCCATAAAACCATCGAAAGATGAAATAGCTCAAAACCCACGCTCGCGTAGTTCAGTATTGCGTATTGCACAGCGCCTTTAATAGGACTGGACGCATGAACACTGAACGACAGGTCAATCTAACAAAAGTTATTTGGCGAGATGTATTGTCTCACCTGTGGTTAGTGCTTCTTGTTGTTAGTGTTTTAGGCTCTGCAATTGCTGTGATTTACAGCGCGCATCAAAATCGATTATTGATTGGCCACTGGGAAGAGCTGCGAGAAGAGCGAGATAAATTAAAACTTGAAGCACGCCATTTATTATTAGAAGAAATGGCACTGGCTGAACATAGCCGTATTGAAGAACTGGCAACACAAAAACTGGGAATGAAACGTCCCGCAACAGAAAAAGAAATCGCGGTGTCTTCTAAATGACAAAACAAGCTAAAACTAAAAAGAAACCCAGCTTGATCACATGGCGACTCTATGTGGTGGTTTCTCTTATCATTCTGGTGTTTATTGGCATCGCATCTCGTGCTGCTTTTTTACAAGTTGTCGATTCTGAGAAACTGCGTTATCAAGGTGATTTACGCTCTAAACGTACTATCGTATCTCAATCTCATCGCGGCAATATTGTCGACCGTCATGGTACTGCGCTGGCAGTCAGTGTACCCGTTGAAGTCGTTTGGGCTGAACCAAACGTGATTCATAAGAAAAACGGTCTAGCTGATAAGCGCCGCTGGGAAGCCCTTGCTGGTGTTTTAGACCGTCCAGTCGAAAAGTTATTAAAAGCTGTTGCCGATCCTAAACGTCGTTTTGTTTATTTAAAACGTCAGGTTTCACCTGCACAAGCTGATTATATTAAGCAGTTAAAAATTCCCGGAATTTATCTCAAACCGTCATCTCGACGTTATTATCCAACAGGGGAAGTGACTTCTCATATCGTTGGTTTTACCAATATTGATGACGAAGGTCAAAATGGTATTGAGAAGACTTATGACGATTGGTTAACAGGCGCACCGATAAAGCGTAAAGTACGCCGTGCTCGCGACGGCATGGTTGTGGAACGTTTAAATACCGTTGAAGAAGGTGAAAACGCTAATGACGTGATGACCAGTATTGATCAGCGAATTCAGGCCATTGCTTACAAAGAATTAAAAACCGCTACTGAAAAATATAATGCGACATCTGGCTCCTTAATTGTTTTGGATGTGAAGACTGGTGAAATCTTGGCGATGGCTAATACCCCGTCTTATAACCCTAATAATCGCCGCAGCATGTTGCCGTATCGAATGCGTAATCGTTCTATTACCGATATGTTTGAACCGGGGTCAACCATCAAACCATTAGCCGCAATGATGGCGTTAGATTATGGAAAATATGAATTAGATTCAGAGATAGATACCAAAGGAAGTTATCGATTAGGGGCGAATACTGTTCGGGACCCACGTAATTATGGCAAGATCAATATAGCCACTATTATTGCTAAATCATCGAATGTTGGTGTGAGTAAAATGGCCTTATCTGTCCCTAAAGAGCAATTGCTTACAAGCTATTATAATCTTGGTTTTGGGTCTCGCACTAATGTGACGCTACCTGGTGAGAGTGCTGGAGTTTTAAGTGAACGCTCACGTTGGTCTGACTTTGAAATTGCAACATTGTCATTTGGTTACGGTTTAGCGGTGACTCCACTGCAACTTGCTAGGGCGTATTCAGTCATCGCCAATGAGGGGCGTCTCAACCCAATTTCGATTTTGAAATTAGAGAATCCTCCTGAAGGTGAACAGGTCATTGAACCGAGAATTGCCAACGCTATGTTACAAATGATGGAAGGTGTAACAAAGGCGGGTGGAACGGCCGTTAAGGCGCGCATTGGTGGTTATCGTGTTGCAGGGAAAACAGGAACAGCTCGTAAAGCAACTGCTGGAGGATACGGTGAAGATTATGTCGTGTCTTTTGCTGGCATTGCGCCGATAGATAATCCTCGTTTGGTAACCATTGTCATTATTAACGAACCTAAAGGTGATAAATACTACGGTGGTGATGTCGCAGCACCTGTTTTTGCCAAAGTAACCACTGGTGCCTTGCAGCTAATGAATGTTGCACCAAGTAAAACGGTAGAACTACCCGTCAATATTGCTGCTGTTAGTAATGGACAAGGAGCAGTGGTTGGAGGTATTCATGAGCAATAAAGAGCTGTCACATCTGCTTAACGGCTTTATTACTGATGCCATTGTCGATACATTGAAAAATATTGATATTAGTAATATTCAACTCGACTCACGCCTTCTGACGACTAACGGTTTGTTTGTTGCACTTAATGGCACACAAACAGACGGACGACTTTATATCAATAAAGCAATAGAGCTTGGTGCTGTGGCAGCGCTGATTGATGCTAACGATACTAATTTTGATACCTGTATCTATTCAATTCCCGTTATCACCATTGACGAATTGGAATCGAAACTAAGTGAAATTGCTTCTCGATTTTACGATTATCCTCAACACGAACTATCGTTAATTGGCATCACCGGTACTAACGGGAAAACCACAGTAAATCAACTCGTCGGGCAATGGCTTACTCTCCTAGGGAAGAAAACTTACTGTATGGGTACCCTTGGCAACGGCCTATATGGGCAGCTAGTTGACAGTCCAAATACCACACTTAATGCGATTGATCTAATATCTCACTTAGCGCGTGCTAGGCAGTTGGGTGCCAGTCATGTGGTGATGGAAGTGTCTTCTCATGGCTTATCTTTAGGTCGGGTAAATGCACTGCATTTTGATGTCGCTGCATTTACTAACTTGACTCAAGACCACCTCGATTTTCATGGCACCATGCAAGCTTATGCAGATGCAAAACACATGTTGTTTACCGATGCTTATAGTAAAACAATGGTGCTTAATGGCGTGGATAACACAGCTAAAGGTTGGATAGCACAATGGCAACAACAAAATAGATTGGTTGAATTATCTTGTTTCAATGAGTCTAGCGCACTGGCATTGAATAATGTCGTGGCGAAAAATATAGCATTCGATCAGCAAGGTTTCAGTGCTTCATTAAGCGTTAATAATAGCTCCTTTAATCTGCGCACTAAGCTGTTAGGTGCGTTTAACGTAGATAACGTTTTAACCGCATTTAGCTGCTTATTAAATGCTGGCTTTAGTGCGCAGCAGTTATTAGAGCATGTGTCCAAGTTAACGCCAGTGGCTGGTCGGATGGAAGTCTTTGGCAATGAGAATACGCCAAGTGTTGTCGTTGATTACGCCCATACTCCTGATGCACTTAAACAAGCATTGAGTGCTTTACGAGTACATTGTAGTGGTCAGATATGGATTGTTTTTGGTTGCGGCGGCGACCGAGATGCCAAGAAGCGCCCGTTAATGGCTGCTATCGCCGAGCAGTATGCCGACAGACTTGTTATTACACAGGATAATTCACGCAGTGAATCTCCGTCTGCAATTTTTGCCGACATGCTAGAAGGTATCGACAATAAAGATCTGGTTACTGTAGAGCATGATAGAACCTTTGCCGTTAAATCGACGATTGAGCGTGCAAAGGTGGGCGACATTGTGTTGCTGGCAGGCAAGGGACATGAAGATTATCAAATATTACAGTGTGGGCGCGTTGATTATGACGAGCGAGCACTGGCACAAAATACGGTAGAAAATTTACTATGATTTCGGTTGAGCTTTCATACATTGCAAAGACTCTAGATTGGCGTCTTGTCGGACAAGACAAGTCAATTGAAAACCTCTGTACAGATTCGCGTCAAGTTAAAGTAGGCGATTGTTTTATCGCACTTTATGGCGATAATTTTGATGCCCATGATTTTATTGAGCAGGTTATCAATGCAGGCGCTACCTCACTAATTGTTAGTAAAGAGCAGAACAATTGTCCTGTTCCTCAATTAGTAGTAGAAGATACACGACGTGCACTGGCGCAATTAGCGGGACTTAATAAGCAATTAGCAGATGTAAAAACTATTGCTATTACAGGAAGTTGTGGGAAAACAACTGTAAAAGAAATGATTAATGGCATTTTGTCAGCGCAAGGTAATGTTTTGGCGACTTTAGGCAATTTCAACAATGAGATTGGCGCGCCGTTAACATTGTTGCGATTAACAAAGCAGCATGAATTTGCAGTCATTGAACTTGGTGCTAATCACATTGGAGAAATTGACTTTACCAGTGGAATTACTCGTCCTGATGTTAGTGTAATCACCAATATTGGTGCGGCGCATTTAGAAGGTTTTGGTTCACTAGAAGGCGTTGTTACGGCAAAAAGTGAGATTTTTAATCACCTCGACGAGCAAGGCACAGCAGTTTTTGACGCTGACATCACGTATGCACCGCAGTGGCAGCAACAGAATCAACATCGAAAAATAGCCCAATTTAGTGATGGCAATGTGTTGCAAAATACACATGATGTGTGGGCAACTGATATTTCAATACTCAGTAATGGCTGCGCAACGTTCATGCTTAACCATTGTCAGGAAAGTCAATTTGTTACATTGCCTATACCTGGTGAGCATAATATCAAAAATGCATTAGCTGCAGCAGCTGCTACGATGGCGGTTGGAATATCTTTGCAAGACATTGCATCAGGCTTAGCGCAAATGATTGCAGTGAAAGGACGATTGAATATTAATGTGATTTCACCCCAATTAACGGTTATTGATGACACGTATAATGCGAATGCTAGCTCTATCAAAGCGGCTATAGAAGTATTAGGCCGTGCTCAAGGGCAAACAATTCTTGTCCTTGGCGCGATGGGAGAACTTGGTGATTATGCTGTTGAATGTCATCAGTCATTGGGGGCGATTATCGAGCATAATAACATTGACGTGTTAATGACGTTTGGCGATATGAGCCATCATTATGGCTTTGGTTATCAAGGCAAACATCAGAACTTTTCTGATAAAGGTGCCTTAAATCAAGCATTAGAACAACACATTATAAATGACCAAATAGACCAACCTATAACAGTGTTGGTGAAAGGATCGCGCAGTACTGCAATGGAAACCGTGGTTGAATTTATTAAAAATAATAAAAATATTGGAGTAACAGCGTAATGCTAGTTTGGTTAACCGACTATCTGACTCAATATGTCAGTGGTTTTAACATTTTTTCTTATCTTACTTTTAGAAGTATTCTGGCGATTCTCACATCGCTAATGTTCTCGTTATGGATGGGACCTAAACTCATTCGTTATTTGCAAAATATGCAAATAGGCCAAACCGTTCGCGATGATGGTCCGCAATCTCACCTAAGTAAGTCTGGCACACCGACAATGGGAGGCATTCTAATTTTAGCCTCTATCGCGTTGAGTACCTTGTTATGGGCTGATTTATCGAACCATTATGTTGTTGTGACACTATTTGTGTTACTCAGTTTTGGTTTAGTTGGCTTTGTTGACGATTACCGTAAGGTCATTCGCAAAGACTCAGCAGGGCTTATCGCTCGATGGAAATATTTCTGGCAGTCAGCCATTGCACTGGGTGTCGCATTTTACTTGTATATCGTATCTCAACCAAATGAAACTGTGCTTGTTGTGCCGTTCTTTAAAGATATATTGCCGCAACTTGGATTGCTTTATATAGCGCTGGTGTACTTTACGGTTGTTGGTTCAAGTAACGCGGTTAATTTAACTGATGGCCTCGATGGATTAGCAATAGTACCCACGATTATGGTGGCAGGTGCCTTGGGATTAGTGGCTTATATTAGTGGTAATGTTAATTTCTCGGCGTATCTACATTTACCTTATCTGCCGCTTGCCAGCGAACTTACCGTTGTGTGTTTAGCTATTTTTGGCGCGGGTTTAGGCTTTTTATGGTTTAACACTTATCCTGCGCAGGTATTCATGGGGGATGTTGGTTCATTAGCATTAGGCGCATGTTTAGGCATTATTGCTGTTTTAGTTCGCCAAGAAATTTTATTAGTCATTATGGGCGGTGTTTTTGTCATGGAAACGCTGTCTGTCATTCTACAAGTGGGCAGTTATAAATTACGAGGTCAACGTATTTTCCGTATGGCACCAATTCATCATCATTACGAATTGAAAGGCTGGCCAGAGCCGCGCGTTATTGTGCGTTTTTGGATCATTTCATTAGTGTTGGTATTAGTTGGTTTAGCTACCCTGAAAATCAGATAGGAATATCTCATGAAGTTTAACGGGCAAGATATTAATCAGGTTGCAGTCATTGGTTTAGGAATGACTGGCCGCTCTTGCGCGTCCTATTTATTAAAACAAGAGATTGTTCCATTGATGGTTGATACGCGAGTTGGTTTAGACAACAGCGCACTCAAACAGGAGTTTCCTCTGTGTGAGATTGTTCTGGCTAACTTAGATGACATTGACTTTTCAACCTATCAATTACTCGTCGTTAGCCCTGGTATTTCGATTAAACAAGCTGCGTTTGAGAAAGCGCGAGCACAGGGTTGTATTATCGCAGGTGATATAGAGTTATTTGCTCATTCGGTAGATGCACCTGTCGTTGCAATAACAGGCTCTAATGGCAAAACAACAGTAACTTCATTATTAGAAGCAATGGCCAAGGCTAGCGGCGTCAATGCTGTCGCAGCTGGTAATATTGGCGTACCTGTACTAGATGTCATCACTGACAAATCCATTGAGTTGTTCATCTTAGAGTTATCAAGTTTTCAATTAGAAACAACTGATAACTTGCATCTTAAGGCTGCCACTGTCCTGAACATTAGTGATGATCATATGGATAGATATAGCGATCTCGATGATTACGCGCAGGCCAAACGACGTATTTATCGTCATTGCGAGACGCCAATCGCTAATCGTCAAGATTCATTGACGCATCTCATTGATGCTCGCGGTCAGTCTTTTGGATTAGATTGTCCTGCTAATAACAATGAATTTGGGCTCAAAGATGGCTATTTAATGCAAGGGGAACAACAATTACTAGCTGTTGATGAAATGGCCATGGTTGGTCAACACAATCAACTCAATGCTTTAGCAGCTATTGCCTTAGGCAAACACGTTGGCTTGTCTATGGATGCTATGTTGTCGACCTTACGAGAATTTACGGGATTAGAGCATCGCTGTCAGTTGATCCCAAGTAGTGACGGCATTGTTTGGCTCAATGATTCAAAAGCAACCAATGTTGGCGCTACGTTAGCGGCGCTTGATGGATTACAGACTCATCAAGGAAATATTGTGCTCATTGCTGGTGGCGATGCAAAGGGTGGTGATTTAACACCATTGACCCAGTCATTCGAGCAACAAATCAGTGAGCTGATAGTGATGGGTAAGGATGCAGAATTATTTAGCGAAATTCGCAATGATGCGCATCATGTTGAGTCAATGCAAGCGGCAGTAATGCTTGCAAACACCTTCGTCAATGCGGGGGACATTGTGCTACTTTCTCCTGCTTGTGCCAGCATCGATATGTTTTCGAATTATATGGAACGTGGTCAGCAATTTATGGATGCCGTAGGGAGGGTTAATGAGCACTAAGCAAATGAATTTTTTCCCAGCGTCCTTCACTTCAATTTTTAAAGAAATTAAGGGAGAGCGCACCGCTAAACATGTTCCTCTATATGACCGAACCTTGTTTGCGCTCGTATGCTCACTTATTTTAATTGGTTTTGTCATTGTTGCGTCTGCTTCTATGCCTGAAGGCCAGCGGCTAACTGGTAATCCGTTTCACTTTATTCAGCGTCACGCATTTTACGTTGCTGGGTCAATTATGATTATGGTTATTGGTTTACAAATACCAATGAAAGTATGGCAAAAGTACAGCGGTTGGATTCTCCTACTGTCCATTTTGGCGCTTATTTTGGTGATCGTTGCTGGTAAAACCGTTAATGGTAGCCAACGTTGGCTTGCGCTTGGTCCAATAAATATTCAAGTGTCTGAAATTGCTAAGTTGACATTCTTTTGCTATCTCGCTGCCTACATCGTTCGTCGTCATACCGAAGTCACCGAACGTGCTAAAGGCTTTTATAAGCCCTTAGCTGTATTTGTCATTATTGCCGCATTAATTCTAAAGCAGCCTGATTTGGGCACTGTGGTGGTGATGTTTGTAACCACCGTAGGAATGCTGTTTTTAGCAGGCGCCAAAATTCGAGATTTCTTTGCACTGATTATCGTTGGTGTTTCTTTGGTTGTCGGATTAATCATCTTTGAGCCATACCGTATGGCGCGAGTAACGTCATTTTTAGATCCGTGGCAAGATCCTTTTGGTAAGGGTTACCAATTGACACAATCACTGATGGCGTTTGGACGTGGTGATTGGTTAGGGCAAGGGCTAGGTAACTCAATTCAAAAACTAGAATATTTACCTGAAGCTCATACTGACTTTATTTTTGCCATTTGGGCCGAAGAAACAGGCTTAATTGGTGTCTTTGCTTTATTAATTCTTCAATTAGTATTAGCATTGCGCGCTTTAAATATTGGCCGAAAAGCCTTATTAGCAGAGCACTTTTTTACAGGGTATTTAGCCATGGGAATTGGTTTGTGGCTAAGCTTTCAGGCAGCGGTAAATACTGGCGCCGCAAGTGGTATTTTACCCACCAAAGGTTTAACGTTGCCGTTAGTCAGTTATGGCGGCAGTAGTTTATGGGTTATGACTTTGGCAATCGTTATTTTATTAAGAATTGACCATGAACGCAGGCTCGACTGTGTGCAGGCGACGCATCGAGGAGCATCATAATGAGTAAGCGTTTATTAGTGATGGCTGGTGGTACTGGTGGCCACGTATTCCCAGGACTTGCAGTGGCAAATATGCTGCGTGAGCAAGGGTGGCAAATCCACTGGCTTGGTTGTGCAACGAGAATGGAAGCTGATTTAGTACCAAAACACAATATTGATATTTCATACATTGATGTTGAAGGCGTGCGCGGTAATGGGATTGTTAGACTACTTAAAGCACCGTTTAAGCTGATGCGATCAGTATGGCAGGCAAAACGCGTGATAAAGCAGTTTAAGCCAGATGTGATATTGGGCATGGGCGGTTTTGCTAGTGGGCCAGGTGGTATTGCCGCAAAAATCGCTGGCATTCCTTTAGTGCTGCATGAACAGAATGCAGTTGCCGGCATGACCAACCGATATTTAGCTAAGATGGCCACTAAAGTAATGGTAGCTTTCGATGGCGCCTTGCAAGAACACAAGCCGCAGGTTGTTGGTAATCCTGTGCGACAGGATATTGTTAATCTGGGCAGATTGTCACCACAACAATCTGAAATACAGTCAAAAGAACCGTTAAAAATATTATTAATTGGTGGCAGTTTGGGAGCGCGAGCGCTCAATGAAATACTGCCTCAAACATTACCATTATTGAGTGACGTTGATTTGGTGCTGAAACACCAAGCCGGTAAGAATAACAGTGAAGGTGTTATCAACGCATATAAAGCGTCTGTTGATGATTGTGATAGTTATATTCAAGTCAGCGATTTTATTGATGATATGGCCGCTGCCTATCAATGGGCAGATATGATTATTTGCCGTGCTGGAGCACTGACAGTATCGGAAGTCGCTGCAGTTGGGGTGCCAGCGATTTTTGTTCCACTGCCTTATGCCGTGGATGATCACCAAACTAAAAATGCACAAGCGTTAAGTGATCAAGGTGCTGCAGTTGTTATGCAGCAATCTTTAATGACGCCGCAGTCATTGAGTGAACAAATTAGGGCCATGAATATTGATGGTCAATTAGAAAAAATGCATTACGCAAGCGACTCGCTTGCTATTGTGGATGCAACAGAACAAGTAGCGAGTGCCATTGCGCATTTAGCGCATACTGATTTTGTTGTACCAAAGAAAACGGAAGTAGTTTAATGACAAAGATTTGCAGCGATAAGCTTAGCCAATTACGCCAACGTGTACCTCAGATGAGACGCGTTGACCGTATCCATTTCATCGGCATTGGTGGTGCAGGGATGGGCGGTATTGCTGAAGTATTAGCTAATGAAGGCTATCAGGTGACGGGATCAGACCAAGCGACTAATCGTGTTACTTCACGTTTGAGTGATTTAGGGGCAACGGTTTATCTTGGACACAGCGGTGAACAAGTCGAAGGTGCCTGTGTTGTTGTAGTTTCAACAGCCATTGATGAGTCGAACCCTGAAATTATTCGCGCCAAAGAATTGCGTATTCCAATTGTTCAACGAGCACAAATGTTGGCTGAATTAATGCGATTTAGGCATGGTATTGCAGTTGCTGGAACGCACGGCAAGACAACAACAACCAGTTTAACGGCGAGCATATTTGCCAAAGCACAACTTGATCCAACTTATGTTATTGGGGGGCTGTTAAATAGCTCCGGTACCAACGCTAAATTAGGCTGTAGCGAGTATTTAATTGCAGAAGCTGATGAAAGTGATGCGTCATTCCTTCATTTACAGCCAATGGTCACTATCGTTACCAACATTGAAGCGGATCATATGGATACGTATCAGGGTGACTTTAGCAAACTTGAAGATACATTCATTGAGTTTATGCATAACCTACCATTCTACGGTTTAGCAGTGCTATGCATTGATGATCCTATTAACCGTCAATTGTTGCCACGTATATCTCGTCATGTGACGACGTATGGCTTTAATGAAGATGCCGATTTACGTGCATCAGATTTTTCACAGGCAGCTAATAGCAGTAGTTTTGTTTTACATCGTAAAAATCACGAACCGCTTGCTATTACACTTAATCTTCCTGGTCGTCACAACGTATTAAATGCGATGGCTGCTATTGCGGTAGCAATGGATAGTGAAATCAGTGATAAAGATATTGTCGATGCACTGAGTGAGTTTCAAGGTATTGGCCGCCGCTTTGAACAGCTAGGTAATTTTAATACCGAGCAAGGTAAAGTCATGCTAGTCGATGATTATGGCCATCACCCAAGTGAAGTTGCCGCTACGATAAAAGCCGCTCGTGACGGGTGGCCAGATAATCGTTTGGTCATGATTTATCAGCCCCATCGTTATACCCGTACACGGGATCTTTATGAAGACTTTGTTGATGTTTTATCGCAAGTAGACGAATTGATTTTGTTAGAAGTTTACAGCGCTGGCGAAGATCCTATTGTTGGTGCTGATAGCCGCGCATTGTGCCGCAGTATTCGCGCTCATAGTTCATTGGAACCAATCTTCGTTTCTGACATCGAACAGTTGCCGCCACGGCTAACACAGGTTATGCAAGACGGTGATTTAGTATTAACGCAAGGCGCGGGTAATGTTGGCGTGTTAGCTAAACGCTTAAGTGCAATGGCACTAGATATTAATAAAATGAATGAAAGAGGACCACATTAATGGCTGAGTTTGGAAAAGTGGCCGTTATGTTCGGTGGAAACAGCGCTGAACGTGAGATTTCCCTAATGTCGGGACAGGCTGTATTAGACGGATTACAAGCTATTGGTGTTGATGCCCATGCGTTTGATCCAAAAAATACGCCGCTAAGTGAATTGACCGAACAAGGTTATGAACGCGTCTTTAATGTATTACATGGTCGCGGCGGTGAAGATGGCACAGTACAAGGAGCGCTGGAGTTTTTAAATATTCCTTACACTGGCTCTGGCGTGTTAGGCGCTGCATTAGCAATGGATAAAATCAAGACAAAACAGGTGTGGTGTGCGCTTGGACTACCAACTGCAAAATTTGCAGTGGTTTGTAGCAAGCAAACAATCGATTATCAAGCGATCTTAGATGAGCTCGGCGGTGTTGTAATGGTTAAGCCTGCCAATGAAGGCTCAAGTATCGGCATGGCAAAAGTCGATAATGTTAGCGACCTTAAATCCGCTATCTCGGGTGCTACTGAGTTTGATAATGAGATATTACTTGAACAATGGATCGATGGTGGTGAATACACGGTATCGATTCTAGGCGACAAAGCATTACCAGCTATTCACATGACGACGCCGAATGATTTTTATGATTATCAAGCTAAATATCAATCGGACAATACACAATATCATTGTCCTTGTGGGCTGCCTGCTGATGAAGAGAAAGAATTAGGTGACATTGCTGTCAAAGCTTTTAACGCAGTTAATGCTAAAGGCTGGGGACGAGTCGACTTTATGCGCGGTCAAGATGGCCAATGGTATTTGTTAGAAGTAAATACAGTACCGGGAATGACAACATCAAGTTTGGTACCTAAAGCGGCAAAGGAAGCTGGTTTGTCATTTAATCAATTAGTTAATGATATTCTCGAACAAACGTTGGTGAAATAGATTTGTGAGTAAAAGGCAGCTAACACGGTGGCAAAAGTTTAAAATAGTTGATCACTTTTATTGGAGCGGTGTGCTGTTTTTTGGCCTAGTTATCGTATTTATTATGTATTTGGGTCATAAAATGACCGAGAAGATGATGAATGCGCAAGATATGCCTGTATCAACACTACAAATTATTGGGACAAGGCCGTATAGTAGCGACCTAGAAATTCACCAAGTGTTGTGGGATCTCAGCGAGAATGAAAGTTTTTTCTCATTGAATGTTGAAGATGTCCAGCAGCGATTGGAAAACATTCCATGGATCAAGCGCGTTGCCGTGAGGCGCCAGTGGCCAAATGGGTTGATTATCCATGTTACTGATCAATCCCCCGTCGCTTATTGGAATGAAACACAATTATTAAATGACAGTGGTGAAGTGTTTAATGCGCCGACTGACCGGATAAGCTCATGGCTACCGCATTTTTCAGGAGCTGATGACATTGCTAGTAATGTGTTATCAGGTTATCGCGCATTATGGCCATTATTAGAAAGTGAAGGATTAACATTAAGCGAAATTTCGCTTACACCACGCCAGTCATGGAATGTGACATTGGCAAATGGCAGTAAATTAGTACTTGGCCGTGGTAACGATGTCATCAGAAACGTGAGAATGGAGCGTTTCTTAAAGGTTTATAAACATGTTTTACCGCAAGGTAAGCAAATTGATTATGTTGATTTACGTTACGACGCAGGGTTCGCCGTTAATTGGAAGAAACAGCTAGGAGATACAGCCAAAAATGAGCAAGGCTAATGAAAGAGATCTAATCGTTGGATTAGATATCGGTACATCAAAAGTCGCCGTAATTATCGGAGAAGTCCTAGCCGATGGCGATCTTAGTATTGTTGGAATCGGTAGTCAGAAATCCAAAGGCATGGAAAAAGCTGGCGTCAACGATCTCGATTCTGTGGTTAAAGCCGTACAACGTGCATTAGATGAAGCTGAGTTAATGGCTGATTGTCAGGTGACTTCGGTTAACTTGAGTATTTCTGGTAAACACATTGCTTGTCAAAATGAAAAAGGCATGGTGTCAATCAATGATGAAGAAGTGACGCAATACGACGTTGATAGCGTGATACATACTGCTCGCTCTGTAAAAGTATCTGATGATCGCCGCATTCTTCATGTCATGCCAACCGAATATGCGATTGACGTGCAAGAAGGCATTAAATCGCCAATTGGTATGTCAGGTATGCGAATGGAAGCTCAAGTACACATGGTGACGTGTGCAAGTGACATGGCAAAGAATATTGAAAAGTGTGTTCAGCGTTGTGGGCTGAAAGTTGATGAACTCGTATTTTCTGCTATCGCATCAAGTTACAGCGTACTAACTGACGATGAAAAAGATTTAGGTGTTTGTTTGGTAGATATGGGCGGTGGCACGATGGATATCGCTGTGTATACCAACGGTTCACTGCGTCATAGCGCAGTGATCCCAGTTGCCGGTGCACAGGTTACTTCTGATATTGCCAAAATTTTTAGAACGCCGTTATCTCATGCTGAAGATATTAAGATTGGTCATGCCTGTGCACTCAGCCAATTGGTTGGCCAAGAAGATAATATTGAAGTGCCATCTGTAGGTGGTCGTCCGACGCGTACTATGTCACGCCATACATTGGCAGAAGTGGTAGAGCCGCGTTATCAAGAGCTTTACGAATTAATACTAAATGAATTAACGCAAGCTGGTTTTAGTGAGCAGATTGCAGCAGGTATCGTCTTAACTGGCGGTACTGCGAAAATTGAAGGAGCTGTTGAGTTTGCTGAGGCCTGTTTTGGCATGCCAGTTAGATTAGCAAACCCAATGCCAGTCAAAGGATTAAGTGACTACGTACAAGATCCAAGTTATGCCGCTGGTGTCGGCTTATTAAAGTTTGGCAGCGTCATGCGAGAAAATGCACGTAGTGAAGAGACACAAAGTAGCGGAGTGAGTTTTGTCAGCCGCATTAAAAATTGGATAAAAGGCGAGTTTTAATTGTTATCCACAATTAAGGTTTGTTAATTAAGCGCAACGGAGAGAAGTTATGTTTGAATTAATGTCAGATCACGCAGAAGAAGCGGTCATAAAGGTAATCGGTGTTGGCGGTGGTGGCGGTAACGCTATCGAGCACATGGTTAAGAGAACAATTGAAGGTGTTGAATTTATTGTCGCGAATACAGATGCTCAGGCACTACGTAATTCGTCGGCAGAGAGCACAATCCAAATTGGTAAAGGTACAACAAAAGGACTTGGCGCTGGCGCCAATCCACAAGTTGGCCGTGAAGCTGCAATTGAAGATAAAGAAGCTATCATGGCAGCGCTTGATGGTGCTGATATGGTCTTTATTGCTGCCGGAATGGGCGGTGGTACGGGCACAGGTGCTGCACCTGTTGTTGCTGAAGTTGCAAAAGAAATGGGTATTTTAACGGTTGCTGTTGTCACTAAACCATTTAACTTTGAAGGCAAAAAGCGTTTGAATTATGCAGAGCAAGGCATTGACATGCTAAGTGAATGTGTTGATTCATTAATTACTATACCAAACGACAAGCTGTTGAAAGTTTTAGGTAAGGGTACAGGTCTATTACAAGCATTCGAAGAAGCAAATAATGTCTTACTTGGTGCTGTTCAAGGTATTGCCGAACTTATCACGCGTTCAGGTTTAATCAACGTGGATTTTGCTGACGTTAAAACTGTAATGGCTGAAATGGGTACTGCAATGATGGGTACTGGTATTGCAAGTGGTGATGAACGTGCTGATGAAGCCGCAGAGCTTGCGATTTCAAGCCCATTACTTGAAGATATCGATTTAGCAGGTGCTCGCGGTATTCTTGTAAATATCACGGCTGGCATGGACATCAGTATTGATGAGTTTGAGACTGTAGGTAACGCTGTTAAAGGGTTTGCTTCTGAAAATGCGACTGTTGTTGTTGGTGCTGTTATTGATCCTGATATGACAGATGAGCTACGTGTCACTGTTGTTGCGACAGGTATCGGCGCTGAAGCACAACCAGATATTAAGCTAGTGAAGCCAGAAGAAGTTGTGGCGGCGCCGCAACCAATTCAAGCTGAACCTGCTGCCGAAGAAGATACTATGGCTGCTGCTGTTAATAGTCAGCCACAGAGCACTAATAATGGTGGCTTGGAATACTTAGATATTCCTGCGTTTTTACGCAAACAAGCAGATTAATCTGCCGTTAAGCTATAGATCGCGATAGTACAAAAACTGTTGGCGAGCTCACTATCTTAAACATTGCCTAATTCATTCGTTTGTTTGAAAGGCGCGTTTTATGATAGAATGCCCGCCGTTGTAGATGTAGACATCAGATAGGGGTTGCTAATTTATGATTAAGCAAAGAACATTAGGTCAAGAAATTGATGCCGTTGGCGTAGGCTTACACTCGGGTGAAAAAGTTACCTTGGTATTAAAACCTGCACCGGTTAACACGGGTATTATTTATCGCCGAACAGATTTAACACCACATGTGGATATTCCAGGTGATGGTATGCTAGTTCGTGAAACGACGTTATGTACCTGTCTGATTGATGATGCTGGCCATAAAATTTCTACAGTTGAACATATTTCTTCAGCTCTGGCAGCATTTGGCATTGATAATGCCATCATCGAAGTTGATGCGCCTGAAATTCCAATTATGGATGGCAGTGCGAGTCCTTTTGTATTTTTATTACAATCTGCTGGTGTGCAAGAGCAAAACTCTCCCAAGCGCTTTATACGAATTAAGAAACCAATTCGTATAGAAGATGGTGATAAGTGGGCTGAATTTACTCCTTATGAAGGATTTAAAGTTGACTACGCTATCGACTTTGCACATCCAGAAATTAGTAATACTAAACAACATTTAACAATGGACTTTACCAAAGCATCATTTGTACGTGAGATATCTCGTGCTCGTACCTTTGGTTTTATGAGTGATATTGAACTTTTACGTGCCAATAACCTAGCATTAGGTGGCAGCATGGAAAATGCCGTTGTTTTAGATGAGTATCGTGTATTAAATCCAGATGGCCTGCGTGTTGACGATGAGTTCGTTAAACATAAGGTGTTAGATGCCATTGGCGATCTTTACTTAGCGGGTCACAGCATTATTGGTGAGTTTAAAGCCTTTAAAGCTGGTCATGCAATTAACAATATGTTGGTTCGTGAAATGTTAGCGCAAGCTGATTGTTTTGAAATGGTGACTTTTGAAGAAGAAGAAACCTCACCAATTTGTTATGGCGAGACTCATTTAGTTACCGCTTAACTATCAAATTATTTATCACGATCAGCTAATTTAGCTAATCGTGATAAAGTTGCCGCCAGCTCTGGTGGTGCGTGTTCGGCCAAAGCAACAAGATGTTGCGCCGTATCAGCCGATATTTTCCTTGGGTTCGGTTTAGGCTCTTCAGGCTTTTCATTAAACAGCTGTGGGTTAACAATAAGCTCAATAGTATGTAATGAAGGCGAAATGTGTTCTTGCATATGAGATAGAATGGACTGACTTAACTGCAATAATCGCGTTTTCCATACGCCTGATGCCACCTCAATAACTAAGATCCCTTGACGTAAGTTGGCTACTCGGCAATATTCTTCACAACCTGGAATGAGTTGTGTTGTTAAAAATTGGTTAATAACTTGTAATTGACCTGCTTTTTGTTGTATTTTGGCCAGCTTACCGGATTTAGCTGTTAATACATCTTGCAGTGTGTCTGGATTATAGCGTGATTTCATAAGCGTTTTGAACAAGAGAGAGTAGGTATGAGTGTAGCAATTAACGAGTCGTCTAACCATTCAAAAATAAAGACGAACGAGTCATTTTCAATTTTCTCTGTTAGCGCAAAAAAAATAGCAGCTGTTGCTTTACTTCAACTTAGTGTAGTCGCTGTGACTGGATATTTTACTTATCAATACTATGTTGAGCCTGCATTATTATCACATGCAATCGATGAGAAGAGTGAACATCTAGTTAATCAACAAACGCAAGTTGATACGTTGAAAATTCAAACAACCGCTCAATTGTCTGTGCTAGCTCAACGCATGGGGATTCTCACCGCGCGAATGAACCGTATCGATGCATTAGGCGAACGACTCGCAAAATCTGCTGATTATAGTGAATTTAACTTTGCGCAGTTGCCTGCTGTTGGTGGACCTGAACAATATTCAGGTATTGAACAAAGCAGTGAGTTATCAGCCTTGTTATCTCAAATGGATATCTTATTACTTCATATTGATAGCCAACAAGATCAGCTTAATTTATTAGAGACTGTGATGCTTAATCACGAAATCCATGATGATAGTTTAATCGCTGGTAGACCAATCAATCGCGGCTGGTTGTCGTCACTATATGGTATGCGAAATGATCCATTTAATGGCAAGCTAACAATGCATAAAGGTGTCGATTTTGCTGGTAAAGACGGCGATGATGTTATGGCCACCGGCGCAGGCGTCGTTACATGGTCTGGTCGTCGCTATGGTTATGGGCTGTTAGTTGAAGTTGACCATGGTGCAGGGTTGAAAACTCGCTATGCTCATGCCAAAGAACTTAAGGTCAATGTTGGTGATGTTGTATCCAAAGGTGAAGTCATTGCATTAATGGGTAACACTGGTCGCTCAACAGGGGCACACGTCCACTATGAAGTGTTGAAAAAAGACAAGCAGATTAACCCGCGTAAGTATATTTATCGTTAATCCTCATTTAATAATTTAAGCCGCTGTTCTCAGCGGCTTTTTTATTTTATGGCGCCATTGAAATATTATTTTTCATCCCCATGTCTTGTTATGTATCCGTAGTGCAGTTGATTTAAATTTGTAGAACCGATAATAAACCTAACTTTCCTATTAGTGAGGTGAATTAGGGGTATCTTATCTAGCTTAAATCAATAATAATAAGCGGCGAAAAATTAAGAATAAGATTGGCAGTGCACGTCAATCGCCAGTCAATAAAAAAAATATGGCCAATTAGATGTTAACAAAGATTTTTACTTCAGTATTTGGTAGCAAGAATGACCGTACGCTTAAAAAGATGCGTAAAGTTGTTGCCTTAGTCAATGAGTTAGAGAAAGAAATAGAAGCGCTGTCTGACGACGAGCTAAAACAAAAAACTGCTTACTTTAAAGAGCAATTAGAAGCAGGTAAAACCTTAGATGATATTTTGCCTGAAGCATTCGCGGTTGTTCGCGAAGCGAGTAAGCGTGTATTCGAAATGCGTCACTTTGACGTTCAGCTTATTGGTGGCATGGTTTTACAGTCTGGTCGTATCGCCGAGATGCGTACAGGTGAGGGTAAAACATTAACAGCTACGTTAGCTGCATACCTAAATGGCTTAACTGGCAAAGGCGTTCACGTTATTACCGTGAATGATTATCTTGCTGCGCGTGATGCTAATAACAACCGTCCGTTATTTGAATTTTTAGGAATGTCTGTTGGTATTTGTGTGTCTGGTATGGGACATGAAGAAAAACAAGCGGCTTACAACAGTGATATTACGTACGGTACCAATAACGAATTCGGTTTTGACTACCTTCGTGATAACATGGCGTTTTCACCTGAAGAGCGTGTACAGCGTCCATTAAATTTTGCCATCATCGATGAAGTTGATTCAATTTTAATTGATGAAGCTCGTACGCCGCTTATTATTTCTGGTGCGGCAGAAGATAGCTCTGAATTATATCGTAAAATTAACGAGTTAATCCCTCAGCTAACTAAGCAAGATAAAGAAGATACCGAAGAATACACTGGCGATGGTCACTACACGGTTGATGAAAAATCTAAACAGGTTCATTTGACTGAAACCGGCCAAGTGTTCGTTGAAGAGATGCTGCAAGAAAACGGATTAATGGGTGAGTTTGACTCGTTATTCTCAGCGGCAAATATTAGCTTATTGCACCATGTAAATGCAGCATTGCGTGCGCATGTCTTGTTTGAGCGTGACGTTGATTACATTGTTAAAAACGGCGAAGTTATCATTGTTGATGAGCATACTGGTCGTACAATGGAAGGTCGTCGTTGGTCTGAAGGTTTACACCAAGCCATTGAAGCGCTTGAAGGCGTTGATATTCAAAACGAAAATCAAACTCTTGCATCGATTACATTCCAGAATTATTTCCGTATTTACGATAAGTTATCTGGTATGACGGGTACTGCTGATACAGAAGCATTCGAATTCCAGCACATTTATGGCCTAGACACCGTTGTTATCCCAACAAACCGTGACATGGTTCGTAATGATATGGCTGATTTGATCTTCATGTCTGCAAAAGAGAAATATGAAGCTATCATTGTTGATATCAAAGCATGCCAAGAGCGTGGTCAACCGTCGCTAGTTGGTACTATTTCAATTGAATCGTCTGAGTATTTATCTGATTTACTAAGAAAAGAGAAAATTGAACATAGCGTACTTAATGCTAAATTTCACCAACAAGAAGCTGAAATTATCGCCAAAGCTGGTGAGCCTGGCCGTGTAACTATTGCAACTAATATGGCTGGTCGTGGTACGGATATCGTTCTAGGCGGTAATTGGCAAGCACAAATCGAAGGCATGAAAGAGCCGACTGAAAAGCAAATTGCTCACATTAAAGAGCAATGGAAAATTCAGCACGATAAAGTGTTAGATGCAGGTGGTTTGTACATTTTAGGTACAGAACGTCACGAATCTCGTCGTATCGATAATCAATTACGTGGCCGTGCTGGTCGTCAAGGTGATGCTGGTGCATCACGCTTCTATCTGTCGATGGAAGATAGCTTGATGCGTATATTCGCCTCTGAGCGCATGACTGGCATGATGAAAAAGCTTGGTATGGAATACGGTGAGTCAATTGAGCATCCGTGGGTGAATCGAGCGATTGAAAATGCACAGCGTAAAGTTGAAGGTCGTAACTTTGATATGCGTAAGCAGCTGCTTGAGTATGATGATGTTGCTAACGATCAGCGTAAAGTGATTTACGAACAACGTAACGAGTTAATGGATGAAGCTGATGTATCAGCAACCATTAGTAATATTCGCGGCGACGTTGTTGAAAAGACTATTCGTCAATATATTCCGGTGCAATCACTTGAAGAGCAATGGGATGTTGAAGGGCTTGAAGAGCGATTAAAAGAAGATTTCTTAGTTGAAATGCCTATTGGTCAAATGTTGAAAGACGACGACAAACTCCATGAAGAAAATCTCGTTGAGAAAATTCAAGAAGTGGTAGGCCAAGCTTATGAGCTTAAAGAGCAAATGGTTGGTAGTGATGTACTACGTCAGTTTGAAAAAGCTGTTATGTTGCAAACGCTTGATGGCTTGTGGAAAGACCATTTAGCGGCGATGGACCATTTACGCCAAGGCATTCATTTACGTGGCTATGCGCAAAAGAATCCAAAGCAAGAATTTAAACGTGAGTCGTTTGAGTTATTCCAAGATTTATTAGAATCGCTTAAAACTGATGTCATTGTATTATTATCTAAAATTCAAGTTCAAAGTCAGGAAGATGTTGATGCAGTAGAAGAGCAACGACGTCAACAAGAAGCGACAGAGCTTGAGTTCCAACACCCAAGTGCTGGTGAAGAAGACGAGAGTCACGGACAGAATGCTCAACAGACGGTTATTCGTGAGACAGAAAAAGTTGGTCGTAATGAACCTTGTCCTTGTGGTTCAGGTAAGAAATACAAACAGTGTCACGGTAAATTGAGCTAGTAGTTTATTAGTTTTACACCGTAAAAATGCCAATTAGTTTTGCTAATTGGCATTTTTTTTATCTCGAATAAAGAATTAATTTGTAGGGGAACATCACTACATCATTAATTATCTTATCTACTTTATAAGCGCAACTGATAGTTACTGTCACTATGGCTATTTCATTGAGACTCGAGGTGAGTGGATTGGATAGTGGGGCACTGGCTTGTGGTTCTAATGATAATCTTAGAATTTCGCGTGGTAATTTAAGCTCATAAGTAGAATGAGTGAGAAATGATGCTTCTATAAAAAAAGCCGCGGTGATATTGCTATCACGGCGGCTTGTTATTTATAAATGGGGTTAGCTAACTTTTGTTAGCGCGCCGCCTTTGAGTTGATATTGACTCGTTTCAACCATGCCAAGGAAGTCATCACGCTTATCATAGAAGCTTGTTGTGACGTAATTAACATCATCCGACGTTGTTGGGAACTGATGAAAATCGACAGTGAAGCTGTCGCTATTTGCTGTTACAACACCAATACCATGCTTCCATAGCTCTGACATTTTTAACGTGGTAGGAACGTCACTTCGCGTAGTCGCTGTTTGAGTTAACAAGTTAAAGAATGGATTGAGTGCTTTAAAGGTTGCAGCTGATTCAGGTGCTAGCGAAGATGCTAGTCCTTGAAGCGCGTCATCGATAAAGGTGCCTTGTGTTCCTGACGAGATAGACGATGCGGTAAATCCATAACTACGAAGGCCTGTAACGCTACTTGGTGCATGTTCACTAACGTAACTTGAATGAACATCACCTGATAGAGTTATTACGCCAGCAGCACTTAATAAATCATTGGTAAGTTTTGCTTTAGCTTGCGGGAAACCATCCCAGTGATCGGCATTAACGTAAAAGCGGTTCTTAAACAGTGCGGGAATTGCGTCAGAGTCGAACATTCCTTCTAGTTGTGGGATGCCAGTTGATACGCGGTCGCTACTCAAATCAAAGATTAATGGTGCAAATGACACTGAGCTACCCATAACTTTCCACGTCGCTGTCGATGTCATCACTTGTTGGCTTAACCATGCCGTTTGTTTATCACCAAAGGCATTTTGTGATTGTGGATCAATCGATGCTTTATAACCAGCGTAAAGATCAAATACGTCTTTAACAACCATGTAACGACTGCCAAGTTTAGAGAATAGTGCGGCTTTACCTAATGTCATATAGGCAATGCCACGCTCTAAACCGTCGCTGCTTAGCACATCAAGGTTATACACAGCTTTAAGCGAAGCTGGAATTTGTTTAATAATTTCATTTAAGTAATCAATAACAAGTTTACCGCTAACCACTTTAGCCGCCATTGCTGCGCCTTTAGTCGACGCAGTTTGTGCATCATCGCCAACAATTGACATATAGTCAGCTTTGTAAAGGCCTGCAACCACATCGGTTAGTACGGTTTTAAGTACGTTGTACTGTGGCGCGTCAATATCGATATACGCCATAAATGTCGCTTGAACAAAGGCGGTAGCATTTACTAAAGGAATACTCTTAGCTTGGGCAATAACAGCTGATGTTGTTGCTTGATCCATGACTACAGTGCCAGGAAAAGCATCTTCAGGAATTAAATGATCAGGACGATGTGTTCTAAAGTCAGTCATTAACAATTTAACGTGTTTACCAAAATCAAAATCACGGTAAATTGTTGTATTCGGGAATAAATGATCTTCTGAAATGGCAAGTTCGCCCTTTCCTAAATCGACAGTTTTGTCACTGGCGTGCTCATGATCGATTGGCATATATTCAAAATACACGCGCTCTGAGTTTTGCTTGCGTTGTAAATTTTTCTCATCACTTGCACCATCAGTCGTGGTTGCAACGTTTTGCCAGCTATCATCACTAAATTCGTGATCGTCCCAAATTGCAATCATTGGGAAGTTTTCATGAACCTCTCGCAACACTTCATCACTGCGGTAAGTTTTATAAAGTTCTCGATAATTAGACATGCTTTGCGCAGAATAATAAGCTTTGTCGCCTTGGCCTATTTTTATCGCGCCGTCAGTATCACTAAATTCAAAAGAACGACCGTCTACATTTTGAAATTCTGGATCACCCGTTGTTTCATAGATGTAATCACCAAGGTGCACAACAAAATCAAGCTCAGGTTGGTTCAATACTGAAAGGTAAGCATTATAGAAACGACCTACATAATCCTGACAACTTACAAAAGCGAATTTAACTGCTTGATCTGCTGTAGTCTCAGGTGCTGTCTTAGTACGACCTACATTAGTGACATATTGTATTTCATCGTTAATGTAAACAAAGCGGTAGTAATAGGTAGTGTATGGGTCTAAATCAGTGACACGGACTTTTAAACAATGGTCATTGTCCTTGTATGCACTAAGCATTTCATCAACGCGAATATCCGTGAACTCTTTGTCAGTAGCGACTTGCAACTGCACTTTAATGTCATCAGCAGCCATGTCTTCAACACGCGTCCATAAAATCACACTATCGGGTTTTGGATCGCCAGACATTAATGATTGAGGGAAAAACTTTGCTCCCGGCTGTAAGCCTGTTGGTTTAGGTGTTGGAGCAGGTGCTGGCGGCGGCGTCGGTGCTGGTGAACTATTAGATGAACCGCCACATCCGGCAAGACCACCCAAAGCAACGGCTGAAGCACTGACCACAATCGTGGACAGGAATTTACGGCGTGTATAACTCATTACTAAAATCCTTTGTTTATTATTTTTGTTGTTGATGTAAGTCCTAGACTTTCATCATTGAGTTTATGTCGTGGTTTAGCACTTTAAAAGGGATTTTTGAAGATATTAAGACAAAGTTCGAATTTGGCGCAAAAGGTAAAACTAACGCACCAATATGGTGCGATCTTGTTAGTGTTTAGATACTTTAAAAGTATCATTTTTCTTTTGTAACAATAGGTTACTAACTTGGTATGGCTCTTGTAACTGTTTGTTTAATTAAATTAAAAACTATAAGGGGTCATCATGAAACTAATTATCGCCATCATTAAGCCATTCAAGCTTGATGATGTGAGAAATTCTATTAGCGAAGCAGGTATCGAAGGATTAACTGTCTCTGAAGTACGCGGCTTCGGTCGTCAAAAAGGACATACGGAGTTGTATCGCGGCGCTGAATATCAAGTTGATTTCCTACCAAAGATGAAGCTAGAAATAGCCTGTGAAGATCGAAACGTAGACCGCGTTATTGAAGCAATTACCGGGGCTGCTCATACGGGAAAAATCGGTGATGGCAAAATATTTGTGACGAACTTAGAAC
>OJBM01000155.1_pt1 | contig 30987 bp, 27 predicted proteins | sample 1591061 | NCBI WGS metagenome assembly OJBM01 (sample SAMN05416872, study PRJEB24817) | seawater metagenome | isolation source: Sea water | place: Canada:Atlantic | collected 2013-11
TTCAATATTATGGCGTTTTTTAAAGTTTTCTTTAATCGAATGGCCTGTATATTTGACCAATTCCTTAATGAGATTCAAAGGCAGTTTCTTTCGGCTTCTACAAAACGAACCTGTCGAACAGCTCATGTTTTTTGGCAAAGAATCGAGATTGTCGATAATGAAATTATTGACAGCATTGGCGCACGAACGATCAACGTTTAATGCTTGTTTAATGAACATGGCCAAGGTCTTGGTGGGTGTAAATATGCGCTCACGGTGTGCGGGAATATTACGTTCAATAATCAACCTAATTTCATCAGATCTTAATATATTAAGGAAATCATTATCTTGAAACTGTTGGGTATTTTTTAATGCGTTACTAGAGTGTACGGTGCTAAAATGGGGCATGCAGTCTGGGCTTGTTGTACTGGTTTCTGGTGAATCTATTGTACAACTTTCCTTGGCTGCTCCTCTTTATTTCGAATCCCTAGATACTATTAAATCTAGGGCCTTTGGCCTTAATGCAGTGCCATTCGAGCCTGACCGTAATTGATCATCCTGCATCACAGCCCCTACTAAACGCCGATATTGGGCCAGGCCAAATTGATAAATATCCACGCCATCAATGAAAACACTGGGTCTAGTAACCCCAACATGTTTTTCATAAGGGTTGTTTTACCACAACCAGACGGCCCCACCACCGCCACAGACTCACCAGCTTTAAAAGCAAAATATATATTCTGATATACCCAAGGCTCAGACGCTGCATATTTAAAACACAGGTTATTAAGGTGTAATTCACCTTGTATATTTTTGCACTCATTAACTGACGATGATTTTTGTAAGTCTTCTTCGTCCGTCATGGCAATATCAGCAATACGACTAAAGTGTAAGCCAAGCATGCGATACTCAATTATTTTTTCAATCAAGGCTGTGGCTTTCTGAGTGAATTGCAATTTGTAAGACATGAACGTAAATAACATTCCCATCGTAAACAAGTTGCTCGACACCAGGTGGCTGAAAAATAAATTACCATGACATTCTCAACGCCAAATAAAAATTCATTAATTGCGTTATAGGTAATACGCAGTTGATTAATACGAATACCTGCATTCATGGCGTGGGCATAATAATTATGCCAAACCGTTTGTCTTTAAATTCACCAATATGAATTTAATAACGCCTCACTTTTTAGCGTGGGAAAATTCAACACTAGATATTTTTTAAATAAGATAAGTAAATAGTCGCATTTCATATTGCTAAGTGCACAATTTTCTGAGCGTGGCGTTTTAGGTGACAGGAAAGTGGCAACTATTTTTAGTAGGCCAATAGATTTATTATTAAAAAATCAGGAAAGGTAAAGATATGTTAACTTAAGCACGGTAAGTTTTCGTGATTTTCACTAACGTTAAGTGTTAAAATGCTTACCATAGAACGTATTAACAGCAATCAAATAGAGCCCTTCATATTTTTTTATAAATAAATTTACAAGCAATTAGAACGTTATTTTTGCTTAGAGAGGTAATTCCTCATAACTGCTCACAATTCACACCGAATACAGGATTAGAGGTTCATGGGTTTTTGCTTTATTACACCTATTCGGCTAATTATTTGTCTACTCTTTTATTTTTTTATTATTGCAAATGCTAATGGCGCGCAACTGTCATTAAACGGCATCGCCAATTACCGCGTTTTAAACCATGACTATTACATTGCAGCCCTTTACTTACCCGAACCGCTAAAATCTAACGGGTATAAGGAAATTTTTACAAATCAACAAAGCAAGCAAATGAAGCTACTGGTAAATACCCAGAATTGGCGCCCTAGGTTTTGGCAAACTCAATGGCAAAGCGATTTAGATATTAATAACCCAAACGCATCTAAGCAATTACTTAAAGAGTTAACAACCTTTACCCATCTATTAAAAGCCGACCTGATTGCAGGTGATCTAGTGGTGTTTGACTTTCAGGCAGGTGTTGGCACTCACGTATTTATCAATGACCAACTCATGCAAAGCACTAATAGCATGGCGTTGTTTAATGCACTATTGTCCACCTGGATAGGCAAACTTCCTCCTTCTAGGGATTTCAAGAAGCGCATCCTTACATTGGGCAGTGATCAAGTAACTCATACCAACATACAAAAGTTGTATACCAATACTGTAAGTGAACAACGTAAAACCGATATTTTAAAATGGCACTATTCCGATCGCCAATTAAAAGAGATAGCTCGTCAAAAAGAAAATAATGCTCAGGAAATTTTAGCCCTAAAATCCCGCTTACAAGCCCGAAAGGCAGCTCGAATAGCGTATCAGCAAGAAAAAAATCGCCAAGCTAAAGCCTTGGCCTTACAGAAACAGCAGTTTGTAGAGAAACAAAAATCACTGGCGATGGGAAAGCAAACCAAGCTTACAGCACAAGCCACACTAACTAAAACCAGAGATAAAAACCTGGCGCTGAAAGAGCAAAAGTACTACAAGGGCCTTTATCATTGGAAACTTTACACGGCCATTCGTCAAAACATTCAATACCCCAAATGGGCAAGGGAATTCAATCAAGAAGGTACCGTTAAAGCCCTATTTACCCTGAATCATCAGGGTAAGATCATTGACACCCAGTTTAACAGTGAAGAAGTATCCAATTTTTTAATTGCTGAAGTACAAGAAGCTATTAGGGAAGTAAGCGGTAAGATTCTTCCCCCTAAAAAATTATCAGGTAAGCAATGGAAATTCGCCCTTAGTCATAATTTTAGTTTCAGATCTAAAAAACAGAACCCTGTATTGCCGCCAGTTAAACCACGCCATCTTTGAATATCTGTATTGGCTGCGTACACAAATATTTATAAAAGTCTCTTAAACCAAGCTCTTTATTGGGGTACTCAAGGCAGCTTTTAAAGACTTGAATTGTTTTTCACTAATAAAGCAACAGATGATTTTCAGGTTGTTAACCAGCCTTGCTGCACAACAAACCTTACTATGACAATTTAAATACTTTTTTACATTGCAATACAAAAATAACCCTTTGGTTTCCTAATTCTGTTTCCACAGCGATATCTGTCTTAAACTGCCCCAGCGACCAACATAGCAATACAATTTTTGGAGGGCGCCTAATAAATGAGCAAGGGCCTTTAACAGTTCCTCAAATTGCCCTACATCGAAGGGTGAGTCGCCAAGCCATTCAAGTCATGACGGACGAGTACGTAAACGAGGGCTACTTACAATTTAAAGATCCCCCCCCCATCATAAACGTTCAAAATTAGTGGATCTAACGCCTATGGGTTTGGATCAATTAACCAAGCTGTCCGACATTATTTTTTCACAATTAGACAAGACCGATCAATATTTTAAAAAAGAGGATTTAATAACCACTGTAAACGTTTTAGCCAAATTGAAGTATTTATTAAATGAAGATGAGACAGCACCCAAATAAAACAGAGCCCAAAAATAGCCTAGATATTTACCATCACCCATCCAGTAGCTCGCCAGTCCAATGACTCTTACTCAGCTTTCCATTCAGTTAATCAGCTTCTAATCACGACAATATTAAAAGTTAAAAACCCCCTCTTAAGGTGATGGGATACCAAGGTCGACCCCCATTGCCCGCTCAAGTTAGGCACGACATTTAAGCGCAGAATTTCTATCCCATAAGCCAAGCTGGTCTACGCTTAATGTATGAATCTCTCCTTACTCTTATAGCTATAAAGCTTTAATAAAAAGCTGTTAGCACATTTAGGTTATAAACATGTCCATACATCCATCGTTTAACAGGCAGGATTTCTGGAAAAAACCGTTAAGCATTCTAATGCTTATATTCATATGGAACTCTTGCTGGTCTCAACAGAGGTTCGAACTCACCCACATCCCTGAAATTTCTAACAAACGGGATATTACACTGGTGGCCGAAAAAGGGTTTTGGACAGAGCATTTGGTTAAGGTATTGCTGCCTAAATTTACTCAACACACTTCAGTAAACGTCAAGGTAGTGGCCATGCCGCTAGTGGATATGTATCAGCTACAAACCCAGTCGTTAATTTCGGGGCAAAGCAATTATGATCTATTGGCCATAGAAGCTGGCTGGGCCAAAGAATGGGCCGCGAATGGCTATACGGTACCCCTTTTAGAGTTAGCAAAAAAATATGATGACAAGGGTGAGCAAGGCATGAAGGATCTATTAGAATCTTATTACCCATCTTTGCTACAAATTCTCGCCTATCAAGGGCAATATCATTCTGTTCCTTATAATAATTATGTCATGGGGCAGCATTATCGACTGGATTTATTTGAAAATGCTCATGAGAAAAAGAAGTTTAAAGATACCTATGGCTACGCTTTAACAGCCCCAAAAAATCTAGATCAGTTGTTTGATGTTGCACAATTTTTTACTCGAAAAAAAGGCGAAAATTTAGCCGATAGAAAATTAAAACATGATTTTTATGGTTTAGCCCTCATGTCAGGTCATCGCCCTCATATTAATGATGAGTTTTCTGCCATGCTTTGGGGGTTAGGTGGAAAGTGGTTTGAACCCGTTTATGAAAATTCTAAAAAAGTGAAATATTTTGAAGTTCAGGCCAATAGCCCCACTGCATTAAAAGTCGCCCAAACTTATTTGAAATTACTACCGTATTCACACCCCGCTCATGATCAATGGGCCTACTTAGAGTCTGCTAACGCATTGGCTCAAGGGCACGTGGCTATTTGGCCGTTCGCTTATAATAACTTATGGGCCATATCAGCTAAGTTTGAAAAAAATATCCCTTATGCTCAGATTGGTATTGCACAAGTGCCTTTACAGCGCCCTTACAACGGAGCCTACGCCACGGCTGTTTCTTTTTCGAGCCTCAATCCAGAAGCAGCCTATTGGTTATTAAAGTACATAGGATCCTACGAGGGGCAAATGGCTTATGCCTTGGGTGGGGGACTCCCCTGTCGTAAAGACGTCGTAATGGCAGATTTTTTTCAAGATAAAAAACAGCATAGACTTAGCGGTGCTTTTCAAGCGAGCCACCAAGCTAACTTACTCTGGACCGATAAAGTACTAGATCTTGGTCATTTTAACAGTACCGCCATGGGGAAAATATACCCCGAGCTTATGAATACTACCTTCCAAATTCGATCTGGTGCCTTGAAACCTAAGCAGGCCCTTGACCAGTTAAATTCCAAAATATTGGAATTACAAAATCGTTATGGCGAGGCTGCGGCGGTTAAATAAGCGATCTAATTAATGACCCTTAACGCACTAACATTAAAAACAAAACTTATATTTGCACTCTCTGTTATTGCAAGCTTTACTGTGATCACGTCCTCTATTGCTATTTTTCTGTTCTCTGAAGTTAAATATGAAATTAATGAATTAACCAATCGAGAAATTATTGGTCTTCAACAAATATTACAAATATCCAAATCCATCAGAGAAATCGACACCACGCTTGAAGCTATCAGAACCGATTACCAAATTCATGAAAACAACAATAACATTATAAAACTAAATAAAATTTGGTCTCATCTTTCTATTCAAATTAATGCTCTTAAAAAACACAACGCTAATATTGCATTAAAAATTCCGGCAAATACCGCCAATATTGAGCATTTAATGGAACAGTTACCCAATTTATCTCAAGTGTTATTCGACTTAATGGAAGCAAGGCTAACCAGCACCTATATCCATAGGGATGTCATAGCACAGCAAAGCTTATTGCATAACCAGCTCAGCAGCGAAATACGCTTGGCCCACAGTGAACACATGAATGTGACCCATGGTAACAATAAAGAAGAACACCTAACCGTAATGAATGAACTCATTGAGTTTCATGATAAAAGTACTGGATTGTCTTCCATACTATTATCAGCTTTTGATCAGAGCAGTATTATCCAATTAAATAAAATGGCCCGCCAGTCTCTTAGCTTACATAATGATTTGTCTCAATCCAGCCAACGCTTTTCTCCAAATGCATTGATCGTTACAAAAAGTTGGCTTCGACAAATACGAAGACTGGTAGTTGGAGATACCTCTATCTTCACCATACGCAGAGCAGAAGAGCGACTAACCAATGTAATTGATACATTACTGAACCAACATAGTCTTTTAACCCATAAAATTGAGCAAGGAACAAAGCTAATTGCCAATACGCTTTACCAAGATATCAATACCTCCTCCTCCCACCTAACCCAAAATCTAGTTTCCTTTAGCAAGGTTCTTATATTTATTTCCATCACCTTTCTAATGATCGTTATTTTAATTATTTGGCTCTATGTGGGCCGAAAAATATTCCGACCTATGGAAAAAATAAAAAATGCCATGATCAAAATTTCTAATGGAGATACCGGCGTCGATTTACCCATGGCTGAAGATAATGAAGTAGGCGATATGGTTTTAGCCTTATCTAAATTAGAAGCACATGTACGAACTGTCACCAATATAGCCCAATATGATGGACTGACTAACCTGTTAAACCGACGGGAATTTGATATCACATTGGATAAAGAAATCCGGCGCTGTAAACGAGAAAAGACCCCCATCAGCTTATTGCTATGTGATATCGACTTTTTCAAAAATTACAATGATAATTATGGGCACGTGGCGGGCGACCAATGCCTAATTAAATGCAGCCATGAAATGAAAAGCCATTTAAACCGGGTAACGGATTTTTGTTTTCGCTACGGAGGGGAAGAGTTTGCCATCATCATGGTAGGAGCGAGCCCGATAAGGGCCCTTGAAATGGCAGAAAAACTTTGCGTTAGAATCCAAGCACTTGCCTTAGAGCACTCACATTCCGAGTGCGCTAATGTCGTCACCATGAGTATAGGCATGGTATTTTCCCCACCCCAACGACTAAGCTCTCCTCAAGCTCTGTTAATTAAGGCTGATGCCCAATTATACAAAGCCAAAGGAAATGGCCGAAACCGCGTTGAACAAATATTACTTTAAAATCACACCCTTTAAAAAATTTAGTGAGATGCTTTTCATCATAAAAGACCATGATTTTCGTAGACTTTTCGCAGACTCTCCACTGGCATACAGCCTGACTTCAAGTAAACATCATGAAACGCTTTATCTAGCTCGCGCTCACTTAAGCCTTTTTTATTGCACGCTTGTATTTCGTTTTTTAGCTGCCAAACCATTTGATTACCGGTTAAGTAACTCAGCGGATAACCTTGCTCTGTGCTGTACCAATTAAGCTCCGCTTGCACACGCCCATCGGTAAACCCTGTGGCTTCTTTAAGCAATAGCGCTGCATTTTCAAATGCATCCTCACTATCAAACTGTAAATCTAATCCTACCTTTAGGTAGTCTTTATTATTGGTCATGAAATATAAGTCAATGCCGACTCTGGCTACTAAGCGCGACATTTCACGCTTGGCAATAAAGCGCACTTCATCTACAAGATCCGATTTTATATAACCTACATCTAACATGTAATCTTCTAGCATAGTGGTCCAACCTTCAGCGTGTTCGTTGGCTGAAAATATACGGCGAATAAATGAAGGGTGATGAGCGGCGGTGGCAAACTGTAAATGGTGCCCTGGTATGCCTTCATGAATCATCATCACCGGAATAGCCAATTCTGTATGTTCGGCCAACTGATCTTCTTTAAGGGTTAAATACACCATGCTGGTTTTTTTGCCCTCCCTTAGTGCCAATGGTGGCCACATGGCACCGGCTGGAATAACCGGCTCTAAAAAACTAGGGGTTTGCAGAATCTCCATGGACTGTTGCTCGGGGATTTCAAACAGTTCATTTTTTTTCACAAATTCATTAATAGATTCAATTTGACCTGAGTAATAATCTAAGATACTGGTGAGTTTCCCATCTACTAATTTTGCCGCGAATTTCTTGTTTAAGAATTCATGTAGTTCACTATCGGTCATCTTTTCGCTTAGCTGGTATTTTTTACATAGCGTCTCATTTAGTTCGCTTAGCAAAGACTGTGTTTTGCCCATGAAATCGCCGGCCATTTTTGCCAATTGCGCTGGTGTCTGGCTAATTTGACGAATGTCCAACAGCTCTTTTACTTTTTCTTCACCAATAGCAAAGCTGGCAATGCTGGGTCGAGACTGTAAGTCTTTTAGGTAATGGTCCAATGCATGGTTACATTGATTAATGGCTCTATCTAATTCATCAATGTGCGTAAAGTTTATTTGTTTTGCCCATTTTAAAATGGTGGAAAATAAATCAGGTAAGCCTTCTCCTTGTTCAATTTCAATTTCACACCAACGCTTAATGGGCTGAGTAATGGTGATCGCTTCTTGCAATAAATAACTAGGGGCTTGTTGTAGGCGACTTAGAATATTTTCTAAACGGGCTTGAGAGTCACGCGGGTCATTAACAAACAATTGAAAGATACCAGCACTGATGCCATCCACCCCATTGGGCATACGACAACGTTGGGGTTCACCATGCTGAGTAAGCTCATTAAAAAAAATGGTTTGACGCAAATAGCGTTTCATTAAATCAGTGTCGAGTTGCTCGTCAAAATCAGTACTGCTGGCTGCTTCTAGCTGTTTTAGTAACGCTTTAGCCTGCTGAGTATCGCTCTGCATATGGGTCAAACTTGGGTCCCCAAGTTTCCCCAAATGTGTGGTGGCTCCTAGAGCCATACTGGTATCAGCATCCGCCAGTACATATGCTTTAAACAACTCTTGTAATGAAGATAGAGCAACACTTGAATTTGACATATTAGGCCTTTTTGAACAGAAAAGAATCACAATGGCTGTAGGCAAACACACGCTAAACACCGCTCTATAAATTTAGAGTCGCTACAAGGGTACCTATATACTTAAAAACATTTAAACACCTACGGCTTATGCATATTCTAGCTTAGAAATACGGCGCAAGGCATGTCCAAAATATCCCTTTTGGCTAATTTTCCAGGTTAAATTATTTAAAGTCCTCCCAAAGCGAATTATTCAAGACAAGATCTCTATTCCTTGCTAATTTTTAAGAGTGCACTTAAAAACTTGAATGGTAGATACGGGAGAGGCCATGCGGGAAAGCGAATACCTTAAAGATCGCACAGATTTGGTCCAGAAATTTCAAGACTTCCCTTTTCTGCGCAATATTAACTCTCAGCACCTGTTGGATATGTTACAGCTGAGTAAATTGCGCAGTTATGATGAAGGAGAAGTCATCACCCCTGAGGGAGTGTACGACAGCTGGATTTATGTTTTAGTGTACGGTGAAGTTATTATCACTAAAGGAGGCAGTGAGCTAGCCCGTTTTAATGAAAGTGGTGATACCTTTGGTGAGCTGGCCATCATAGACGGTGAAGCCAGATCAGCCACCGTTACGGCAGCCATTAGTACCAAATGCCTTGCCATAGATGCTTCTTTCCTAGACCGCTTACCCATGGAAGAGCAAAGTGCCTTTTATTCCATTTTTTACCGCATGCTGGCCGAAATACTCTCCAAACGTTTAAGAGAAACAGGACAAGAACTGGCCTTATGTAAAGACGAACTAAACGCCTTAAAATCCTAAGGTAAACGTCACTGGTTTTATTTAGCACCTCAACTTAAAAGGATTTATCATGGCTTTTCCTACGCCCGTCAATTCACAGATTACTGATGCTATTACCCAAGTAAATGTAAAGGTATTAGGAGATGCCCCAGCCGTTGCCATGGGAAATTTATATCTCACCAGTGCACAAGCGTTAAGTAATGCGGCCCGTAATGCCACTAACGCCCAACAAAACACCGACAGCACTTTTCAAGCTGCCACCACTCAAGGGATGAGTTTGCTGTTTTCAAGCATGGCTGCTGGCCTAACAATGATGGCTGCGGGTTGTTCAATACAAGCATCTCTATTAACACCCAGCACAATCAAGTAGATCTAATCTTTTAAACGTTAATGTGTGTTCTACTCGGTGCGTTTGTGCCTAATATGGAACACACATTACCTGCCCTTTCTCTGTTGCCTTACCGATTAATCCACTATCATAGCGGGCATTATCAAGTTGATTGTACGAGACAATGGAAAAATTCAGCACTATCTATAAGCGTGCCGCCCAACGCAAGGGAGGTGAAAAACATTTAAAAGCCTTATTATCCAAACCCCTCACCAGCAAACAATTGTTAAAGGTCAGTGATGATGACTGGCTAGAAGAATTTACCCGTAAGATTTTTCAAAGTGGTTTTTATTGGTCTGTCATTAACAAAAAATGGCCTGGGTTTCGTGAAGTATTTTGGAATTTCAACGTTAAAAAGTTATTAATGATGCCCCCTGAAATGCTTGAAGAAAAAGCCTCTGATGAGCGCATTGTGCGAAATTACAACAAGGTAAAAACCATTCCAGTCAATGCCTCCATGATTCATTTTTCCAATAAAGACAATGGTGTGGGGTTTAACCAATTTATTAGTGATTGGCCAGTAAATGACATTGTTGGGTTATGGGCATGGCTTAAAAAACACGGCGCACGTCTAGGGGGAAATACTGGCCAATATACTTTGCGAGCGCTGGGCAAAGACACCTTTTTATTATCTCGTGATGTGGAAGGTTATTTGCGTGCCCACCATATTATTGATGGGGGCCTGCAAACTAAAAAATCACTCACCGCAGCACAAGCTTTCTTTAACGAAATGCAACAACAAAGTGGGTTATCCATGCAGGAGATTAGCCAGGTAGTCGCTTACAGTGTGGGCGATAATCGTGACGAATAGACACGATTGAATATTAATTCAAAAAGCCTAAACCGTATAATCGATAACACTTTTTACCTTGCTAAACATGTATTTACGGCTTAGGTAGATCAAAAAAACATGGGGATTACACCGCGAATAATCCCTAACATACCCCTGTCGCTCCGCCTTCGATAGAAGCCTTAAGGCTTTTAAATCGCATGGCTAGCCAGAATTAGCATGGATAACTACCCCCAAATAGGGGGGTAACCTATGGAAATAACCTAACCATTCAAGTTTTAATCAACCTCGTCCTGAAAGCCCCTAAAAAAGCAGCAAACTCATTCAAAAAGCGTATACTGCCGCCAATTTTGGGCTTGTTTCATATTGTGCAACAGACTTTACCAATTAGCTGACTAGTCTTGTTGATTTACGAATGTTAAAACACACCCTCACACAAATAGTCTGCATATTGATTAACGAGCCATATCAGACTTAGGAGAACATACAGTGAACCAGCAAGATTTATGGCAAGAGTTTCATTTTGAAGCCAAGCGCGTCATTCAATCAGAACCGTTACTTGCCAGTTTCCTGCATGCCTGTATTTTAAATCACCAGAATTTTAGCTCTGCCTTGAGCTTTATATTGTCGGGCAAAATGGCCAATGATGTGATGCCAGCGGTGAGCTTTCGTGAAATATTTGAACAAGCCTACACCAATGACCCCAGCATTATTGAAAATGCCATGTTTGATGTTAAAGCCGTGTTAGATCGCGATGCGGCCGTAAGCTCTGTATTGCCTGTATTAACTAACTTTAAAGGCTTTCTAGCCATACAAGTGCATCGTCTGGCCCATTATTTATGGAAAAATAATCGCCAAGACTTGGCACTGTTTATTCAAAGCCGAAATTCTGAAGTGCTATCGGTGGATGTACACCCAGCGGCGAAAATTGGCAAAGGCATCATGTTTGACCACGCCACAGGTATTGTGGTGGGTGAAACCGCCGTGATTGAAGATAATGTGTCTATATTGCAATCGGTTACCCTAGGGGGCACAGGGAATGAATCTGGTGATCGTCATCCTAAAGTTCGCCAAGGAGTCATGATAGGGGCTGGCGCCAAAATTTTAGGCAATATTGAAATAGGCGAAGGGGCAAAAGTAGGAGCGGGTAGCGTTGTATTAACAAAAGTACCCGCCCATACCACCGTAGCCGGTGTGCCCGCCAAGGTAGTGGGCAAGCCTAGGTGGCAAAGCCCATGCGAAACCATGGAGCAAAATATACTGGCGGATAACACTCAAAGACAGGTGGAATTACGCGAAGCGTAAAGGCTGTTCAAATAACCAATGTAAAAAAGCTGAAGCGCCCATGGCGATTCAGCTTTTTTTATGGACATCATTTAACGAGAAGCTTTAAACACAAAACCAAAGTTATCTAGCGGTGTGGAGTTTATTTTTCTGCTTAGGTTTGGGCTTTTTAATTGGGTTTAAAACTTGGTAATCATTTAATTGCTTATGAAATGGCAAGCGTATTGAAACCAGCTCGGGCATTTTTCGACAGCGATCCATCTTGGCCCTAATAATACTTAACGCACCGTCCTGCTCTTCAATAGAGAAATCTTTAGCCTTTGTACAACCAAAACTATACACCTTCACGACGATGCTATTTTCATTAATATTAATGCCGTACAAAGCCTCTAACTTAATAGGCTTCTGAGCTTGTAGCGAGGTGCTACAAGCCATGACCGACAACATTAATGTAATGATTAAAAATAGTTTCATTATTAAGCAGCTTTCTTGCGTTTCAAATTTAACAGTAGTAACGGTAGTAGTAGATAAAAAGCTGAACCGCCGCCGCTACTACCGATGATGCCATCTGATCGTGACTGGCTATCTACCTCACAACTTTTAAGGCCTGTAATATCGTCAACTTCAATCTGAGTGATAGCTGCTTGATCTAAGTTTGATGTTACTGAATCATCTTTAGAAAAAACAAACAATACTCTATGCCTTTTATCTTCTAATTCAATGCTCGAAGCATTTAAGACGACTATATCATCACCTGAAAATGAGGCGCTTTCATATTTATCATCGATATACGCAATTAATTTATCATAATCAGGCTCACTGCTTAGGGTGATTTCAAATTGAGGCATCACGGTTCCAGAGAAGTAAACCAACAACTTAGATACTTGATCATCTTCAATATCCCCACTAATTAATTGGCAAGAATCTGCTGGCTGAAACCATTTAGCATGTCCTGATGAGTACCAATTTAATTCTTGTTCATTTAGAAATGAGAAGCCCATTTTATCCATCACATCTATTTCTAAAATAAAGTTAGCTGTTTCTAAACCCGTTAATGATATTCTTAATCTTTGAGAGCTACTATCGGCTACAAGAATTGAAGCCATTACCTGACAATCACTACCTGCTTGTACTTCCGTATTTAAACAGTTTATGTCTTCAACGGTTACATGCTCAGCACCTACATCTACGTTAAAGCTTGTCATGGTAATCGTTTCATCACCTGTATTAGTAAACGTTAACGCTTGAGTAGTAAGTTCGCCCATACCAATGCTAAAAGAATTACTTCTTAGGTGGACATCTAAAAATTCACCAGATAAATATTGCTCAAGCCATTCAAGCTGTTCAGAGACATTGGTGTAGATTCCGTAAATGCCTTGTCTGGCGCAACCATATCCCCAGCTCACCACACCCACTAAATAGGGCGCGCCATCAATGTTAGCTATCAGAGGACCTCCACTATCACCTTGGCAGGAATCCTTTTCGTTACCACCTGCGCACAATGGATTATCAGCACTACTAAATTCATCCGAATAGACTTCTCGACAGGTTTCCGGGCTCACCAAAGGCAATTGCACTTCATTCAAATCATTCGGATAATCAGCATCCCTAGGGTCCTGAAATTCGGCCAATGCCCCCCACCCCATAGTCGTTAATAAAGATCCTGCTTCGATTTGATTAAAGTCAGCCGGACTGATCATTTCCAATGGCGTTAATTCTGAATGGGAAGACAGCCTTAATAGTGAAATATCATTATCTAATTCTTTAGGGAAATTAAAATCGATATGATCATAAATAGCACTGACCGAGTGAGTCTCGCCTGTTTGCGCCTCATCAAGGTTTTTAATGCCGATGACCACCTGCATTTTATCAGCGACAGCACCTTCAGTGCAGTGGGCAGCCGTCACCACCCAATTACTCGCAATAAGAGTCCCACCACAAAAATGATTACCCTCTTCCTTACCTTGAATAGACACCATCCAAGAATAAGCCTGAGTACTTTCAATCCCCCCCACGATTCTAGGATTAATCTCAGCATAACTAGCACTGATCATAGCAACACAGAGCAACAATCCCTGTAACAACTTGGTTTTCATTAAATGCCCTTGATGGATTTATAAATAGAAATTTTGGCCGAGGATTGTAGCAGAATAATTAATAACTCAATCAAAGAAGTATCAGATATAACGAGCTAGTCTCAATTTACCAATCTCTACAAGCTGCTAAACTGTGAGTATTAACCTAAGCTTTACCATGCAAAGCCCTTGAAATGAAAGGTGTTCAAAGTGGTCAAGATAGTCATCATTCTGTATTTTAGCTTGGCTTGTACGCTGCTAAATGCTCAAGAGCTGCATATTGTCACGGAAGATTTTCCTCCTTTTAACTTTCAACAAGAAGGTGTCACAAAAGGCTTAGCCAGTGAGGTGGTGACGGCAGTCTTACACGAGGCCAATCTCGACGCCGACATTCGCTTTTACCCTTGGGCACGGGCCTATATGTTAGCCCTACATCAAAAAAATCATCTTATTTATTCCATGGCGCGCATTCCAGAACGCGAAGATCTTTTTTATTGGGTGGGCAGCATATCCCCCTATCAAACCTCTTTTTACAAATTAACAAGCAGACACGACATTAAGATTAATTCCTTAGAGGATGCAAAGCGTTATTTAGTGGGGGTATCCCTAGCGGATGTTACGACCGTTTATTTACAGGAAAAAGGCTTTTCTAAATTACAAATGGTCCCCGATGACACTCAAAACCTTCATAAATTAACGGCCAAGCGTGTGGATATTATTGCCTACGAGGAAAATTCATTCCTACACAAACTGAACGAGCAAAACCTCAACCCACAAGATTATGAACGAGTGTGGCGCGTGCAAGGTTTAACCGATGAGCTTTACATGGCACTGAACCGTAACTCCGACATAACCTTGTTTACTAAATTAAGAAAGGCCCTACAACGTATTAAAGATAACGGTGTTTACGAAGGGATACACCGGCGCTATTTGAGCTGCCAATTATCTGGAAATTGCCAATAAAAGCCCTTCAAATTGGGGCGTTTCAGTTTTAGGCATTATGCTCAATATGCTTCTATACTCACTCAATACCACTGTGCTTTGGGTTTAACCGCTCGACTCGTTATAGCTCAAGTTTCCTACCAAGCTGGCCATTGGTGTTCAGTTATGAATAGCAAAGAATAACCCACAGGAAAGCATATGTTTTTTTCCAAAAAAGCCTCCACCAACAGCCATGAAACGCTTATTAATAATAAAGAGCTGGCATTGCTGAATCAAAAGGCCACTCTACTGGATCAATTAATTGCCAATAGCCCTTGCATGAAAGCCCGTCAAATAGCCGATAACGCGGAAGCCGTTAACCAAGCTTCATCACAGCGCTTAGGTAACATTGAAGCCAACTATGATTTAGTGCAACAGCTCGTAAACCAAGCCGACAATATGGGCCAAAGCTCGAGCGATTCATTAAATCTTGCCCAGCAAACCGCCACACACAGCAGCGAAAGTATTGGCCAGCTAAGATCACTCACTAAAAACATCACACAAGCAGAGCAACATATTTCAGAGTTCAGCGAGTTACTGGCTGGTTTCAATAAAAATAATGAAATTATCACTCAGTTAGTTGAAGCCATTAAAGGCATTGCCGACCAAACCAATCTGTTAGCGTTAAATGCGGCCATAGAAGCCGCCCGAGCAGGAGAATACGGCCGAGGCTTTGCTGTGGTGGCAGACGAAGTACGCACATTAGCCGGCACTGCCAATGGCTCGGCAGAACAAATTCAAAATGAAATGAGTAAAATCATCGAAATATCTAATGCCATTATGAATCAACAAAAGACCGTGGTTAGCAGCATCACTGAAAGCCAAACGATCTCCAGTGAAATTGCCAGCAGCCTAGAAAATGTGAATAACTTTTCCCAGCAAAGTGCTCATGCTGCACAAATGGTCATTGAGGGGGTAAGTAATCAACTGGCCAGTGCCAATCAAATACTGGCTAACATTGGCAATATTGTAAAGGACACTCAGCAAGCAGTAGCTGGCTCTGCTGAGAATAAAGCAGCCGGTGAAGAACTTATGTCGGTACTGACCCCCTTAGCAAATCTATAGGCCATGAAGAGCACTTTACAACCTAGCTATTTCGTCACGCTTTCGAAGGAGTGGCATCCAGTTCATCCAACCATACGGCCGATGATAAAGGCAAAGCAGGTAAAGACACTGGCGTAAACGATTTGCGAGCCACTTCTTTTGCTTTTAATTTATCCACCCCAAGCATAGCAAGGTGTATTTCCGTTAAATCTTCTATGGCTGAAACAGGCAGTTTTTCCTCATAAAGATCACTCATGGCCCCGTACATCCCCCCTGTAATCATAGCCAGTAACGCAGCATGCTTTTCAATTGTAAAACACCCCTGCTGCTGTGCGGCCAGCATGTCTTTTACAAAGTTGTCACGAATACTGGTGATCAGTCGCTGGTGTGGCAATCGGCCTTCAAAAACAATTTTCCCAAAGGGACTGCCTGGTAAGGCATTCGATAGGGTTTGTCGTGCCGAGGCAGCTACCACCTCTATGGGGTCCGTTAGCGCTTGTACTGCTTGGTTTAGTGTCTGGTAGTAAGCCGCCATTAACATGCGTTCAATGTCAGTAAATATCTCTTCCAAACTTCGATAATAATTGTAAATGGTACCCGCCGACATATCTGCGGCAAAGCATATATCCCGCAAAGATAGGGCTTGGCAGCCTTTTTCAAGGATAAGGCCTTGTGTTACATCCAACAATTTGGCCCGGGTGCGCTGACGCTTAGGGAGAAGCATACCAAAAGCTCTTTTATGTCTATTTTGGCTCACTTTATCAATACGGGTATTTTTGTCAAACCCTCATTTTTGAATAATCTTTAAAATTGACACCTTTTCATTTTTGATATAAATTCAAATATAGTTTTTGATCAAATAATAATCACAAGCCAAATCCAACGCCTTTAATAGGCCACGGTATAGGCTCTGCACAATTTGGAGTGCACCATGCTGAACCTTGTTCGCTTTGAAAAAAACGCCCAACATTACTGGGGAATCCACCATCAAAACCAAGTATTTCAACTGAATGTGCTCTGCTCCACCACAAAGGCTTTGCTCACACTAGGCCGTAAAGAAATCAAACAATTGGCTAGCCAAGCCCTCAATGGCCATGCCATTAAAACTGATAAGTTGCTGTCCCCTATTACTCAAGATGCCAAGGTGTTATGCCAAGGAGCCAATTATCGCCAACATATGATTGATTCTGGCATGAACCCCAACGAGAAAAACTTCAATATGTTTTTCACAAAAAGTTCTGCCTCCATCACGCCACCTCAAGGGGACATCGTTAAACCTAAAAAAGTGAAACTTTTGGATTATGAAGTGGAGCTAACACTGGTGTTAGCAGCCAGCACTCAAAGCGAAGTTAACGTTAATAAAGACAATCTTTCTGAATTTATTGCCGGAATTTGTATTGGCAATGATGTTTCTGCCCGTGACATTCAAATACCACAAATGCAATTTCACAAAGGAAAAAGTTACCGCACCTTTTGCCCGCTAGGGCCTTATTTGGTTTTACTGGAAGAAGATGAGTTCCATTATCTCAATGACCTAAACCTCACCCTGTCGGTCAATGGAGAAATACGTCAACAAGACAGTACCCGCAATTTGGTATTTAAACCCGCCGAGACGTTAACCGAATTTTCCCAAGTGGTAAATTTTGAAGCTGGCGACGTATTGATGACAGGGACCCCTTCTGGCTGTGCCTTAAGTTTGCCTTCACCTTTATTAGTAAAATTAGTTGGTCTGCTACCCGAAAAAAGAAAATGGAATTTATTCAATAAAATACAAAGTAAACGAACCCAGTACCTTCAACAGGGCGACTTACTTGAACTGTCTATAAAAAGCTCTGATGGGGCCATCGATTTAGGCAAGCAAAATCACGTCATTCGCGAGGAGGCCTAGCATGAAGAATTTACCAAAAGTCACCGATGTTTTAATTGTTGGGGCGGGTCCCGTCGGCATGGCCATGGCCAACTTATTATCTCACCAAGGCATATCAGGGGTCATTATTGATAAATCTTTAAAAATCTTCGAGCAACCAAGAGCCATTGCTTTAGACAATGAAGCGCTGCGCATACTGCAGTGGACAGGTCTTAGTGAGCAATCATTTGAGCGTATTGGCGTGGGCAGTGTGCATTTTAAATCTCCGTTATTTGGAGAAATTGGTCGTGCCAATTGCGCTGGCGTTATCGACTGTCATCCCAAACTAGTGACTTTTTTTCAACCCCAGCTTGAAGAAGCATTGGATATTAATCTGAAAAAGAGCCATCACTTCCCCTTACACAGGGGCCTTTCCCTTAGCCACAGCGAACAACTTGAAGACGGCGTGCAAGTTGAACTCACCGATCAATCAGGTGAAAGCCATAGCTTAAAATGCCAGTATCTCGTTGCGGCCGATGGCGCAAACTCTTCTATTCGTAAATCTCTTGGTTTAGATTTTAAAGGGGGTAAAAAATACGACGAAGACTGGCTCATAGTGGATGTTAAAGACATTCATCAATCCCAAATCAGCAAGCCTCAGGATCACATTGAATTTATTTGTGATCCAAGTCGTGCTGTGCCCCATATGCCTGCACCAGGCAACAGAGAGCGCTGGGAGTTTAAGCTTCGTAAAAATGAAGACCCTAATAAATTAATGGAAAACAAACATATAAACACCTTATTAGAGCCTTGGTTCCCACAGCATGATGCCTGCATAGAACGTAAAGCGGTTTATCGTTTTCAAGCCAAGACAGCACCCAAATTTTCAAAAGGAAATATCTTTTTAATTGGCGATGCAGCCCATGTCACCCCCCCTTTTGTGGGTCAAGGGTTGGTGGCAGGCTTAAGAGATGCGGCCAACTTAAGCTGGAAAATTGCTTCGGTAATAAAAGGTAATAGCCATTGCGACATTCTGAAAAGTTACGACATTGAACGTCGCCCCCATGCCAAAGCCATGATTAAACTGGCGGTATTAGCAGGTAAGGTGGTCATGCCGCAAAGTAAATTAACCGCCTTTATCAGTCACGGCATTGTGAAAACCATGTCTTTATTACCTATTTTAAAAAATCAATTACAAGAGCTTGAGATAAAACCTAAAAATGCATTTTACAAAGGATTATTTATTCCTGGTAAAAATCGCATCAAACGCGGCCATCCCATTATGCAAACACCCCTAAAAAATTGCCATGGACGCATTGAAAATAGCGATGATATAGCAGCGGGTAAATTTCGACTAATGGGGTTTGGCCATCACCCTAATAGATTTTTATCCACTGATATGCAAAAAAAATGGCAAGAATTTGGCGGTGAAAGTTTACAAATTTGTCACCGTAATCAAGTTCTTAATCGCCCTATACTCGATGATTGCTGGGAAGATACACAAGGAGATTTATTACCCAAAACGGTCCCCTTAGGATGGGTGGTGATTGTTAGGCCCGACCAGATAGTTATGCACGAAGGTCCAATGGAAGATGCAGAGAACCTGTTAAAACAAATATTTGAAAAAGTTGGGTTCAATCAACAAGCGCTGTTAGCGGTTTCGTAAGTTTTGCGCTTAAAAAAGTCGCACAACACAACTACATTCTGTTTTTAGCATTTGAGGTAATTATGATTATCATATTAGGTGCCACCGGCACCATAGGCCGACAATTAGTTAAACTATTAGAAAAAAGTCAGCATGAATTTCGTTTAGTAGCACGTTCTATAGAGCATGCGAAAAAAGTGTTGCCTGCTCAATTTGTACGATATGGGGATTTAGATAGCCCCCAATCGTTAGCCGCGGCCTTCGATGGGGGTACTTGCTTATTCCTACTTTCCGGTCATGGTGAAGGCATGGAAGCCCAACAAATTAACGCCATCAATACGGCAACAAAACTGGGCATTAAACGTATTGTTAAAATCTCAGGGTGTGAGGCGTCTATAGCCCCCCATGCAAAAAGTGAAACTGGGCGCGAGCACTATCGAATAGAGCAGCATTTAAAAAAATACTGTAATGATTACGTGATATTACGCTGTAACTTCTTTATGCAAAATCTATTAGGGCCAGTGGCTGGCATGGTAAAAAACAAAAATAAAATCCTAATGCCTTTTTCAAAAGACACTATTTTTAGCTTTATAGATGCTCAAGATATCGCTGCCTGTGCTATGCAGGCTTTAATTCAAGAAAAACACTCGGCAAAAACATTTTATATCACAGGCCAGCCATCTTCGTTTTTAGAGTTATCCGAGGCTCTTAGTGAACATCTGTCTAAACCTGTGGCGTATAAAAAGGTGCCCTTATGGGTAGTAAAAATTATTATGCGTATAAAGGGAGAATCCGCAAGACATATACGCCACCAATCACAGATGGCCAAACTATTTATGTTAGGTGCAGGAATTAAAAGCACCACAAGCGTAAACGACTTACTAGGGCACCCTCCAATAACGTTAAACCATTTCATAAAAAGCAATCTGAATCACTTTCAATAGCGGTATACACATAAAAATAAACAATAAATTTTATAATAAAGCGGGTGAATAAAATGAACGAAGACCAATTAAGCGACACAATAAATAATCAGTTTAAAAATGCATGTACGGTAAACGAGCGCAGCGCAAACCCGATCGTTAAGGTAAACCGCCTAGCTTATATGCGCTATGGTCGAAAAGACTTAGATAAAGCCATTAATTTCTTTAAAGATTTTGGTTTAATATTAGAAAATCGCTCTGAAAACATCGCATATTTTCGTACCATTGAACAAGCTAGCCATGCACTTATACTGCAGCAATCGACTAAGGAGTATTCAGTTATTGGGTTCACCGTAGATAGTTTTCAAACATTACAAACCCTAGCCAAACATCAGCAGGTTGAAATACAACACCGTAGCGATAAACTCGGCGGCCATTATGTTCAATTATTTGACCCTGATAACAATCTTATTGAAGTCAACTTTGGCCTTAATACGCTTTCAAACATGCCTCATTATCAGGCTGTGGTATCCGCCAACACACCTACACTTAAGGCCAGACTCAATGAGGTGGTGCGCCCACAGTTTGCACCGCCACCCATTGCTCGACTGGGGCATACGGTTTTAGCAGTAAGAAAATTTAAAGCGTCACTACATTGGTATCAAGATACATTAGGGTTAATCGTCAGCGATTTTCAAATGCTGCAAGGGCACGCCATTCCCGCGGTTGGTTTTCTGCGTTGTGACCAAGGAGAATCCCCTAGCGATCACCACACCCTAGCCATTGGTTCTGCCGTGGGTATTGGCCATGAACACACCGCATTTGAGGTGACGGACATCGACCTCATTGCCATGGGACAAAAGTGGTTGAAGCATAAGAAACACCATCACTCTTGGGGCATAGGCCGACACATATTAGGCAGCCAAATCTTTGATTACTGGCGCGACCCTTGGGGCTTTCAGTTTGAACACTACTGTGATGGCGACATGTTCGACAGCCATGTAGCCACACGATACTGTGAATTCAGTGGCGACTCTCTTTCACAATGGGGCCCCAAGATCAGCAAAGACATGCTAGGCATTAAGCCTAGTATTGGGTTATTGATAAAAGTATTTAAGCATCTTTTTTCAAAAACAGATTTAAACATGAAGCGCTTAGTATCCTTGATTAAAGTCACCTAAAAATACAGTACAGCTATTCAGACAGCCAGTTTAACTGGCTAATTATTAATAAAATTGTGAGATGATTATGTTTGCAGTTAACGAAAAAGAATTAACAATACAAAAAACCGCCCATCATGAAGACGGTTACATAAATCGACTTCAACATATAGAAGAAAAAGGCCTCGATGCTTTTTTACAAGGCACCACCACCTATGATGCCATAAAACATGGCTGCATGATCAACCCCAAAAAAACGGCCATCAAATACCTTTTAAGAGGTGACTATTATAATGAGCAAAAGATTCCTCTAAAAGCCAAAATGGGCCATAAACTGCTTGGAGAAATCGCGAACCCGAATCGAGAAATTAGCTATGAAGAATTGTTTTCAGGTATCAATCAATGTGCCAATTTACTGCACGACTTAGGCGTTAAGAAAGAGGATGTCACATCCCTATTACTTCCCAATTTTATTGAAACTCATTTTGCACTGTGGGGAGGGGAAGCCGCGGGCATCGTCAACCCTGTCAATCCTCTTTTGGAGGCGGATGTCATACGGGATCTTTTAAATGCAGCCGGTACAAAAATATTAATTGCGCTAGGTGACGCTCCTGGAAATGACATTTACCAGAAAGTGTTAAAAATTAAAGATCAGGTTCCTACTCTTGAAAAAGTATTGGTGTTATTTGGAAAGTCTAATCCCAGTGAAAACATTCTCAATTTTGAAAACAGTTTAAAAAACTACCCTGCCGATCATCTGACCAGTGGACGTGTGATCCATCCGCAGGATAACGCATCCATGTTTCATACAGGTGGCACCACAGGTACCCCTAAGATCGCCTTACATACTCATGCTAATGAAGTCGCCAACGCCGCCATGATGGCGGCAGCATTAGAACCTACTCCAGAAGATAAAGCCCTCGTGGGGTTACCGCTTTTTCACGTAAATGCTGCCATCGCTTCTGGACTCATGCCTTTTTCGAATGGGCTGTCTATTGTATTAGCGGGTCCTAGTGGTTTTCGTACTGAAAAAATCGTCGAGAATTTTTTTAATATTATCGAGCATGAAAAAATCAGCTTTTTTAGCGCCGTTCCCACAGCACTAGGTGCTTTATTAAACATAGACAGCAGTCAATGTGACTTATCATCACTAAAGTTCGCTATTTCCGGCGCCGCACCCATTCCGGTTGAGACATTCAAAAAATTTCAAGATAAAACAGGCATTAAATTATTGGAAGGTTACGGCTTAACAGAAGCCACTTGCGCATCCAGTTTAACCCCTATCGAAAACACGGCGCGTATTGGCTCTATTGGCATGCGCTTGCCTTTTTCTGAGATAAAAATCGTGATTCTAAATGATCAAGATCAATTTTTAAGAGACGCGGGGATTAATGAAATTGGCGTACTGGCCGTACGTGGGCCAAATGTATTTAACGGCTACCTTGAAAAAAAGCACAATGAAAATATTTGGATTAATATATCCGGTCAATCCTGGCTCAACTCAGGAGATCTTGCGCGCATGGATAAAGACGGCTATTTATGGCTAACCGGACGTAAAAAAGAATTAATCATTCGTGGCGGACATAACATTGATCCAAAATCCATTGAAGAGCCACTTGCGGCCATGCCCGGCGTTGACTTGGTAGCTGCTATTGGTCGCCCCGACAGTTACGCCGGTGAAGTACCTGCTGTGTATCTAACCTTAAACAATCATGCCATTAATGAACAAAATATTATGGATTATGCCATGGCCAACATTCAAGAGCGGGCCGCCATTCCAAAGGTCATTCACATCATTAAGGAAATGCCGGTAACGGCGGTGGGGAAAATATTTAAGCCCCAATTAACCTGGTGGCAAATTGAAGACATTATAAATGTACATATCAATGAACTATTTGGCGCTACTGCGATTAAAAAGATATCGGTCACTGTTAATAAACATGAGAAATTTGGCTGCCTAGCTAATATTACTATTGCGACACCCACAGATAAATTAGCAATCGATAACCTAGCCAAGGCCTTAGACACTTATCACTTTCATCATGAAATACAAACAATGAAATAGAGTAATGATTGGCAGCCTATGAATCTAGAATAGGTTGCCAACTTTAGATGTTAAGCACAAACTGACCCATTCAGAGCGATAAACGTTTTACTTAATAGCGTGCTATTAACTGAAATATTCAGGCCTATTTCAAGAGTTTTATTGAAAAACATTTGCAGTGGGACCATTAGTGATTAAAGTCTAGTATTAACCTTGTCTATTTAACACTTGTTTAATATTTAGCGAATTCATCATGACCCAGAAAATTAAAAATATCGTCAAGCAGGTGCTATCGGATAGCTGGTATACCTTAAATAAGTATTCCTTTGATTACCTCAACGACAAAGGCCAATGGCAGCACCAAGAACGGGAAGCGTATGACCGGGGTAACGGCGCCACCGTTTTATTGTATAACCCAGCCAAACGATCTGTGGTATTAACTCGTCAGTTTCGTATGCCTACCTATGTTAATGGCAATAAAGATGGCTTACTCATTGAAGCCTGTGCAGGCTTATTAGAAGGTGACAATCCAGAAGAGTGCATTCGCCGTGAAGCCGAAGAGGAAACAGGCTACCAAGTCACTCACGTTACCAAAATATTCGAAACCTATATGTCACCGGGTTCGGTCACTGAAATTATTCACTTTTTCACCGCCGAATATACGCAAGCCATGAAAGTGAGCGCCGGAGGCGGCCTTGATCATGAGCAAGAAAACATAGAGGTGTTAGAAATGCCATTTGATGAGGCCTACCACCTTATCCAAAGCGGTGACATTAAAGACGCTAAAACCATCATGTTACTGCAATACGCCAAACTGCATGGGCTATGCCTACCCCCTATTTAATTAAATATTTCTCCCTGTGTCACCTAGGGAACATTTTCTGTCACCTATGCACCATGGCCCACTGGCAGGTCATGGTAATTTCATGTTGTGCAGCATTGTTATTTAATGACGTTTGTTCAGTATTTGATCGTGCTCACCTCTAACAATAATGAAAAGGTGTGACATGATTAAAAAGCTCTCATTACTGCTGTTATTACTGGTCGTTTACGGTGTCGGCAATATTTATTATCAAGTAAACCGCTCCGAGCTCACCGATACATCCACCACCGCATCTGATGGCAGCTCTTGGCATTTACAAGATCGCTGCGCTGCGTCTAAGAATCTCGTCACCGGCCCCACCAACGGCGCTTGGTATCACACAGTCAGCCCTAACGAAGCCTTTGCATCCGAGCGCACCCATACTTTTCCCTACACCTGTAACCTAATTGAGCTATTAGGCCAACCTAAAGATGCTTTACAGGCCAAGGTGATTCACCGCACCCTTGATGGGTTACCGGCCATTTATAATATTGCCACCCGTGATCGTGATGAAATTTTTGTATTAGGGGGCGTCACGGGTAAAACCGAGTGGTGTGAAAAAAATAGTGATGAATGTGCCACCGGAGCCTATGTGGCTAAAGTGAACGCCCATACGTTAAAAATTGAATGGCGAAAAAGTCTGCATAATGCCAAAGACAAAGGCGAATGGGATTACCCTGGTGCCATTGGCGTACATGGTAATGGCTATGTATATGTGGTAAATGGCTACCGTATTTACAAGATAGACCCACAAACAGGTCAACTGCTAAGCAGTAACGATTTACCCACTGCCCCGAATCAACCCCAAGGAGACACCGCCTATAACGGCTTTAATATTTTAAGTGACGGCAATTTAGTCATGAAATCATTAACCCGTATTAAAGGCAGCAACGCCGATTCCATCATCGCCCTATTATTTCGATACGCTAATGATGTACCCAGTACCATTGCGGTTATTGAGCCTGAAAATCTACAGTTAGTCAGCCAGGTAAAAGTTCAAGAACCTGTATTAGGGCGAATCAGCAATACTTTATTTGAAGGCAACGAATATGTTTACGTAGGCGGGTTTGATAATCTATTTAGATTTAAATACGCTCACAACAAAATTGAATTAGATTCAAACTGGGGGCCCGTGCGATATCGTTTTAATAATCAAAAACCAGCGCCCGCCCCTGGCATTATGAACGGCTACGTGGTTATTCAGAATAATTTTCAAATAGCCCAAGATGCTTTATCGGTGACGGTCATATCTCAAAAAGATTCTAATATTTCACATCGCATTACGCCATTTGAGCATTCCGGAATTTTGCCCGGCTCACTGCAGTTCTCCTTACCCACCATAGATGCTGAGAACATGCGTATTTATTCTTACGATATGCTAGAAAATGAATTGGTGGCTTTAGATTTTGACGAGGAAAAAGGCTTAAGTGTGGCCTGGCGTGTTGAACAAAGGTCTTTAAGTTTCGGCGCGGTATTAGGACCCAAAGATAAGCGCGTTTTTGTATTAGAAGACAGTGATTCAGCTTTGCCTATCAGTGCCCGCCTAGTATGGCGTGATGCCAATACTGGCCAAGAGTTATTACGCAGCAATCTGCTCTCTACTGCCCCTGGCATGCCCATTACGCCTGGATTTGATGGCACATTTTATTATGTTTCCAGTTTGCAAGGGCGCTTAACAGAACTAAGCGTTGTGCCAGCCAATTTCAAAGGAGATCAGTTAACTGAGCTTATTGAATAACTAAGTGTTTCAAATCAGTTCAGTCAGTTACCTTGTGGCTGAACTGATACACAGATAAAAGTCACCCCAAAAAGGTTACTCTATTACGTCCTGCATGCTTACTATCATATAGGGCTTTATCGGCTCTGGATAACATAGACTGCGTTGTATCAAAGGGTTGATAACTGGTCACACCTGCACTTATGGTCACCGTTACGGTTTGTTTGGCCATTTTATATTCACATTTTTCAATTTGTTCACGTACTTGCTCGGCCACTTTAATCGCTTGTTCTTGTGAGGTGTGCTTGAGTAAGATTATAAATTCTTCTCCTCCCCAGCGACATACCACATCTACTTGTCGCAATGATGCCTGAATTTTTTTAGCCACTATTTTTAAAATTTCATCTCCCACTAAATGCCCATGCTGATCATTGATTTTCTTAAAATAATCAATATCAAACAGCGCAAGGGAGCTGACCGTATTCTCCCGTTCATCAAGCTGCAAAGTATCCTTTAACAACACATCAAAAGCATGACGATTATAAACACCGGTTAATTTATCTTCATGGGCCATGACCTCTAATTCTCTTTGATAAAAGCCAATGGTAAAGTTAGTACTACTGACCACTACCACAATTATAATAATGCAAATGAATATATTAATGGCTAAGGCATTAAACATGCTTTCCTTGCCGTCTTTATCGCTTTTTTCAACCAGTATTATCCAGTTAAAATCCGCCACATGGCGGGCAGTTAAGTAATGGGTATGGCCATGGTACTGGTACTCGTAGATTCCCTTCTTGCCAGACAATATGTCTTTGGCTATTTCCTTCATTGGGGAAAAGTTATTGATATTTTTGATATTTTTATTGGCATTACTGCTGGCTAATTTAACGTCACCTTCAAGGTCTAAAAAATAAATTTCATGTTTAAAACGCCTGCTGGATTCATCAATAAATTTTTTCGCCACGTTCACCTCTAAACCAACCCCTGCCACACCAATAAACTGGCCATTAAAGTCTTCCACTTTATGATTAACAAATATGGTGAGTAACTGACTATTTCGGTAGTCCACATCAATATTCACTTCATAAGGCTCTTTTAAATTCTTAACCCGAAAATACCAAGAGTCCTCTCTTCCACTTTGATTCAACAAGGCTTTTTTGCCGCTTGGGTCATAATAAATATGGGATTTATCCGATATAAAAAAACTTGAAAGGGTATTGTAGCGAGATTTTACATTTTCTAAAAAACGTACCATGCGCTCTGGTTCATTTTCTCCCTCCATTACCCAGTCCCTTAAAAAAGTATCGCTGGCCATCAGAGAGGAAATAAAGATCGGACGTTGCAGTTCATCGCGCATATCATAATAAATATTATCAACAGACAAGGGTAAATCTTGCTCTAGAATGTTATCTCTAAGCTCATTTAGGGCGATAAAATAGCTCACCAGACTGGTAATTAAAAAACCCACTACCAATAATAAAGAAACAGAAAAAAGCAGCCTTTTCTTTGTGGATGTCACGCCAACCCCAAATAAAAAATACCTCTGTAGAGCATAGCCGCAGCCGGCCATTTAACAAGCCACACCCGCAGCTAACTTGACAGGCATTACTTCCTAAACTAGCGGTTAAATTGGCCTTAATACCGAATAACCAAATAAATGATTACTGCTAAACTAAAAATACCCTTTTAAAAACCCCCAAGCGGTGCAGGCTCAATGGCTAAAAAGGTATTAATAATTGAAGACAGCGTGCTGGTGGTGAAAATAATACGGCATGTGGTCAAACTAGAATTAGAAGAGTTACAGCCCTTATATGCAGGCTCTCTTAAAGAAGCCAAAGAAATATTTCAGCAGCACAGTCATGACATCTACGCCGCTCTGGCTGACCTTACTCTGCCCGATGCCGTCAATGGTGAGGTGGTGGATTTTTTATTGCAAAATACTGTCCCTACTATCGTACTCACTGCCAGCGTCGATGATTGTAAACGAGAGGTCCTATTAGGTAAGGGCGTGGTAGATTATGTTATTAAAGAAAGTCGTTTCTCCTATTCCTATGCAGTGGGCTTATTAAATCGCTTGTATCGCAATAAAGACATAAAGGTACTGGTGGCCGAAGACTCCACTTCACAACGCAATTTCATCATGCAGCGTTTAGCGGAACACCAATTTCAAACATTTGCCGCATCCAACGGCATTGAAGCCTTAAAACAGCTGGTAGAGCACCCTGATATCAAACTTCTAATAACCGATTATCACATGCCGAAAATGGATGGCTTTGAACTGGTTAAAACCATTCGTCACAATATCAACAAAAGTGACTTAATAATTATTGGCTTATCTGTTCAAGAACTAAATAGAGGCTCTCTATCAGCAAAATTCATTAAAAATGGGGCCAATGATTTCTTATCAAAACCGTTTAACCATGAAGAATTTAATTGTCGAATCAAACATAATATTGAATCTTTAGAATTACTAGAAGCCATACGTTACCAAGCGAACAACGATTATTTAACTGGCCTACCAAATCGGCGCTGTTTTTTTAATAATGGTGAAGACATTCATAAACAGGCACAAAAAAATCAATCTGCTTTATCAGCTGGCATCATAGATTTAGACTTATTTAAACGAGTAAATGACGATTATGGCCACAATGTAGGGGATAAAGTTTTACAATTTTTCAGCGAACAAATAAAAGACTACTTCGCCGACTATATTCTAAGCCTTGGACGTACAGGTGGTGAAGAATTTTGCATCCTTATGCCTGGGCTAAGTAGTTTTGAAGCAGGGGAATTCATGGATGAGTTTAGGCAGCAACTAAGCGAACAAAGCATATTCATTAATGAAGACACCCGGCTCACGGTTACTTTTAGTTGTGGCATAAGTGATGACATTGGCCAATCTTTAGATCAACAAATTGGCCACGCCGATGAAAATCTTTACCGGGCTAAAGAGGCAGGTCGCAATCAAGTGGTGTATTAATTTACTTAGAAAGGTAAGCCCCTGCATTATCTTTGTGAGCTTTTGTTTCTCTTAATGCACCTATGGTTTCCCATATCTTTTCCACCAATGCTCTATTGCTATTGGCAAACTTTTTTGAAAACATCAGGTAATAAGGTTTATCAATTAGTGGCGGATCAATTACCTGAATTTTATCAGAGTACTTTGAATTTTTAGATAAAATATTATTGCCATTTAAACTCAAGGCTGCCACTGCTTTCACCCTTCCCTGTAATAATTTTTCAAAATTATGGCTACTTAAACTCGCACCAGCATCCACTTTGTAACCTTTTTTAATTAAGTCATCACCAATGGAATAGCCAGCCGGTGCGGCTACTTTTCCATTTAGCCCTTCAATGGTGAGCTTACCGGTTACGCTTATATTCGCCCCTTTTAATACATATAAAGAGTAACTAGAAGAGTGAATACGCTGAGATTTATTTGGGCTATCCCCTCCTGGGTAATATCCATAGGCTTTACGCTTTTCTTTAAAGCTTGCAGAAAAGCATCCTTCGGTCACATTGGTTTCAATATTTTTTAAGCATCGCTTCCAAGGTGCCTGGGTGTATTTGAAATTTACCTCAGGCATGGCTTCATCTACCATTTTAAGCAGCATTAAATCGATACCACTGCCATCCTTCATATACCAGGGATAAGAATTAGAATTTTCATAGGTAAGAGTAATGGTTTGCGCCAGTAACACTGCAGGAAAAAGTAACAGCAATAAAAATACAGCTTTCATCTTAACTTGCCTCCAAAATCAGACCATATAAGCCACAATATCTTGTCAGTGTAGTTAGCCATGACCTATTTACCAATTTGTCTAACGAATTATTTGAGCTGCCTATTAATTCAAATATTAAGCCACTTTTTCTATCTGTTGCTTATGTTTGCGCAAACAGCTACTTTTGGAGTAGGCAAAACAAACTTAAAGCCCCTAAGAATAAGGCTTAGATCTTAATTGGGGCATTACAACATCACTGATGTCAGAGGGATTAATTATGGAAATGATGGAACTGGTCAACATGCTGGCTCGTTGGGGTCACTTGTTATTCGGAATGACCTGGATCGGGTTACTGTACTATTTTAATTTCATTCAAGGGGGCTATTTTAAAGCAGCGACCCCTGAAGGTTTAAAAGATGCCAAAGCCAAACTGGCACCAGAAGCCTTGTGGTGGTTTAGATGGGGCGCCATGTTTACCTTCCTTACTGGCTTAATATTGCTCATGGGCGTGGCGAAAATGCATGTCTTAAATAGCTATATAGTATTAGGTGCCGGCATGGGTACCATCATGTTTCTAAATGTATGGTTGATTATTTGGCCTAATCAAAAAATTGCCCTTGGCATAGAAGAAGGCGATGGCCCAGCAGCAGGTGCCAAAGCGTTACTGGCTTCACGTACCAACGTTTTATTCTCAGCCCCCATGGCTTTTTTCATGCTGGCAGGCCCGCACTATGGCGGCTATGGCATGGGTACTGGTTCCACAGGCATGTGGGTGGCTTTGGCCATCGTGGCCGCGCTAGAGGTTAACGGCATCATGGGCAAGCAAGGGCCTATGACCACGGTTCGTGGCGTGATTGTTAGCAGTTTAGTACTAAGCGTCATTTTAGTGGGTGTCGTTAAACTGTTATAAGCTGACTGGCTAAACTGTTTAATGTAAAAAGGGTGCCTTATTAGGCACCCTTTTTTATGTACAGGATGTACGGTAAGAAGCGGGTGCAAGGATGCGCAGGAGCGTTATGCACAGGATGTACGGTATGAAGCGGGCGCAAGGATGCGCAGGAGCGTTATGTACAGG